>Ga0272449_1000471_pt1 | contig 47659 bp, 25 predicted proteins | sample YNPCB0241_FD_198679 | JGI IMG/M metagenome (GOLD analysis project Ga0272449, IMG submission 198679) | Hot spring sediment microbial communities from Yellowstone National Park, WY, United States - YNP-CB-024-1 | ecosystem: Environmental > Aquatic > Thermal springs > Hot (42-90C) > Sediment...
TATAGACTTTGCACCATTTTATAATAAAACCAGAAAAATAAATTGTAGCTTATGTAATATAAAAAATATAACCTCTATAGAAGGAAGGCGATGTATCATGGAATCAGCTATTTCACCGAATGTGCAGCATGGCCGCCAAAGTGGTTTTAGAAGGTTTTTGCACAAATTAAATGAACAAAAATTCCTTCAGGCAATGGCAATACCTGGTGTAATTTGGATGATTATTTTTAACTACATACCAATGTATGGAATAATAATTGCATTTAAAGAATACGACATAACTTTGGGATTTAATAAATCGCCATGGGTAGGTCTTGCTAATTTTAAGGAATTCTTTGCTGATGAAAGATTCTGGCTGATAATAAAAAACACAGTGGGAATAAGCTTTTTCAAGCTGCTTGTTGGATTTCCTCTTCCCATACTATTTGCAGTGCTTCTAAATGAGCTTGTGTCAGTTAGGTTCAAAAGAACTGTTCAAACAATATCTTACCTGCCTCATTTTATATCTTGGGTTGTGCTTGGCGGAATACTTATGAACTGGCTATCAGAGACAGGTCTTATTAATATAATTTTAGCAAAAATAGGAATATTAAAACAGCCTGTAGCTTTCTTAGCAGAACCAAAATATTTTTGGGGCATCACGGTTGTGTCTGAAGTTTGGAAGGAACTTGGCTGGAATGCGATAATATACTTAGCTGCAATTGCTGGAATTGACCCCGAACTTTATGAAGCAGCAACGGTTGATGGTGCGGGAAGGTTCACAAAGATGTTCAAGATAACCATACCGTGTATCTCTGGTACAATTGCTATTATGTTTATTTTGGCAGTAAGTGGGCTTATGAACTCTAATTTTGACCAGATATTTGTTCTCAGAAACCCGCTTAATGCAGATGCTTCAGATGTAATTGATATTTACGTTTACCGAATGGGAATAGAGGCGTTCAGATTTTCGTATGCAACTGCAATAGGACTTTTTAAATCGATAATTGCGTTGATATTACTTCTTACTGCAAATGGAGTAACAAAGAAACTCACTGATAAATCATTATTCTAATTTCTGTATACTGTAAATTTGAGCTGTGAAAAGAGGTGTAAAGAATAATGAAAATCAAATCTTCAGTTGGTGACAAGGTATTTGATATATTTAATGTAACGTTAATGCTTATTATATGTTTCTTAACATTATATCCAGTATGGTACATCATAGTATATTCATTTAACGAAGGAAAAGATGCAATGCTTGGCGGTATTTACTTTTGGCCGCGCAAGTTTACGCTGGATAACTATAAAATAGTGTTTAGCAATAGCGACATAACAACGGCGTTCATGATAACAGTGGCACGAACAGTTATAACAACCACACTGCATGTGTTTTTCACTGCTATGGTTGCGTACGCATTTTTGAGAAAAGAACTTATGGGAAGAAAGATTTACATGGCAATGGGGACAATCACCCTCTTTTTTGGAGGGGGTCTCATACCATACTTTCTATTGATTAAAAGTTTGGGACTTTACAATACCTTTTGGGTGTATGTAATACCTGGAATGTTCAACTTTTATAATCTTATAATCTTCCAAGCCTTTTTTAGAGAACTTCCCATTGAACTTGAAGAGTCTGCAAAGATTGATGGAGCAAACGACTTTATAATCTTTACAAGAATAATACTTCCACTATCAACACCGGTTTTAGCAACAATTGCACTTTTTGTAGGCGTTTATAACTGGAATGACTATTTTATGGGAGTTATATTTATCAACAATCCAAAACTTCAGCCGATACAAACATTCTTGTACAAGGTCATAGCCCAGACAACATCTAATCAGATGCTTGCATACGCACCGGGTGGAATTGCAACCAGAAATGTAACCTCTCAATCTCTCAAAATGGCTACAATGGTTATAACTACGTTGCCAATTGTATGTGTCTATCCATTTCTGCAAAAATATTTTGTAAAAGGGCTTTTAATCGGCGCTATAAAAGGCTAAGAAAATACCAATAAAACTTTTCAGAGGCATTAACTGCACATTATGTGCGGTTGATGAAAAATAAAATATTACAAGAAGGAGGTATTTTTTAGTATGAGAAAACTCAAACTAAAAAGACTTTTTGCTGTGTTTGTAGTCATTGCGTTTGTTGCAAGCTTAATTCCATTTGCGATTGGCAGTGCAGCAAGTTCTGTCAAGCCGGGCTGGAAAGAAGATGCCAAAAAACCAATCACATTTGATTGGTACATCAACTTTTCATGGTTCGGGACAAAATGGGGTGGTAATGCAGTTTCTGACTACATCACTAAAAAGACGGGCGTAAAGATTAATTTCATCGTCCCGGCAGGAAATGAAAATGAAAAGCTCAATGTTATGATTGCTTCAAACACATTGCCAGACTTTATAACTCTTGGCTGGTGGGAAGAAGCGGTAAGAAAAATGATATCAGGAAAACTTGTATATGCTTTAGACGAACTTGCAAAGAAGTATGACCCGTACTTCTTCACAGTTGCAAACAAGCAAAGACTTGGCTGGTATACTCAGCCGGATGGACACGTATACGGTTATCCAAATGCATCTTACACACCAGATGATTTCAACAATCCGAAGCTTAAAATATATTCAAATCAGACATTCCTTGTAAGAAAAGATATGTACGAAGCTCTTGGCAAACCTGATATGAGAAAACCAGATACTTTCTTGAAAGCTTTGGCTGATGCTAAAAAGAAATTCCCAACAGTAAACGGTCAGCCACTTATTCCAATTGGTTTCCATGAATTTACAGACACAGGTTGTTACTCACTTGAAAGCTATCTGTGGAACTTCTTGGCACTACCTCGTGAAAAGAATGGAAAACTTTATGATATTGTTACAAATCCAGAATACATCAGATGGCTCAAGACATTTAACGAAGCTTACAGAAGAGGGCTCATTGCAAAGGATGTATTTATTGACAAGAGAGCACAGATGGAAGAAAAGATTGCTCAGGGAAGATACTTTAGCATGATTTATCAGAGAACAGACTTTGTTGCTCAGCAGCAAGAACTTTATAAGAAAAATCCTAACATGGTTTATATAGCAGTTGACGGTCCTGCAAACTCAAAACTTGAAAAACCAAAACTTGCAGGTCCGGGCATTTCAGGATGGACTCTTACCATGATTTCAAAGAACAATAAAGATCCAAAAAGAGCTATAAGATTTATGAGCTACTGGCTCAGCCCTGAAGGACAGAAAGATTTTTATCTTGGACCAAAAGGCGTAACATGGGATGTAATCAATGGCAAAGAACAGTTCAAGCCAGAAGTAGTAAAACTTATGCAGACAGACAGACCAACATTTGACAAGAAGTACGGTGCAGAGCTTACCTACTGGATGCTTGGCGACTGGCCGTATGTATCTCAGTGGGATCCTGGTATGCCACCATACTTGCAGCAAATGGCTGACTGGACAGTTGGCAAAACAGTTAGCTATGCTCAATATGATGGACTTGAACCACCTGTTGACAGCCCAGAGGGTATTATTGCAAGAAAGGTTGCTCTCAAATGGGGACAGACTCTACCAAAACTTATAATGGCTAAATCAAGTTCTGACTTTGATAAGTACTTCAAAGAATTCCAGGAATACAAGAAACAAGTTGGTTATGACAAAGTCCTTGCTTATCAGCAGAAGAAGTTAGAAGAGAACAAGAAGAAGTTGGGAATTAAATAAAGTCTGTTGCTTTGTTACACAAGAGGAATTTCTCAAAACTCAAAAGGCTGATGGTATTCTGTGTGCCATCAGCCTTTTTTAAAAGCAGGGAAGTATTGCTATTTTGAATGGTCTTATAGGTGCTGGTATAATGAGAGTATATATTAAAAAGATGAGGATTGATCGTAATGGATAGTTCCAAAATAAAACAGCTTGTAAGGAGCATATTTAAATTAAACATTCGTCAGAAGCTCATTTTAACTTATGTTCTCATAGTTGCACTACCGCTTGCAATTCTTCAGGTGAATGCTTTTTACAGGGTAAGAATTATGACAGAAAAAGAGTATATAAGCAATATCAATTTTGAGGTTAGCAAGCTCAAAAACGATATTGTGAAAAATGTTGAGCAGTTCATCAAAGCAACCCAGTTTGTCTTAAATAACCAGGAGTTTATCGAGTTTGTGTCCACATACCAGGAAAGAAGTGTTGATGAGATTTTTTCATTTAAGGTAAATGTTCTTGATAAGATAGAGTACCTTCAATATGTAAATTTCAACATAAACAGGATAAGGTTTTTTACAAACAACTATTTTATTCCTGAAATGTGGCCAACATTGTACCAGATAGACAGATTAAAAAGTTTTAAGTTTATAGATAAATTCTTGTCTGATACAAAACAGACATCGCTTTGGAAAATCAACAACTCTGACATGCTTGGGCCACCACTTAACAGTGAGGAAAAGGTAGTGTCATTGTATACAAAGGTTACAGATTTAGTAGGGAACTTGATTGGTATAATTGAAGTTAACATGAAAGTTGATGAATTTTTTGCGAGCGAGCTTTCGCGAGAAAGTGACAATTCGGTGACAATTGTTATTTCTGATGAGGGAGATGTAATTTTCAGCAAGCAGACACCTGCTTTTTTAAAAAGGCTCAATATTAGCAGTGAAAAACTTGTTGAAATATTAGAAAAAAAGAGCACAGCTCAAGTGGATGAGGGAATTGTTCATTTGAGGATTAACAAAAATTCAGCAGCGTTTGTGTACACTCATATTCCTGTCCTGGGTATAAAACTTTACAAGCTCATTTTATTTGACGAGCTTGCACAAAAAATAAATGGAGTAACACTTCAGATGCTTGAACAGGTATTAATTTTAATTATTGCTTCTTCAATCCTGATTTTTATTTTAATCACTCTAATCCTTAAGAAGCTAAGACAGGTAATTCTCAGCATGAGAGCTGTTGAGAACGGGAACTTTGACGTTTCAATTGATATTAAAGGTGATGATGAGATTGACGAGCTTGCCCAGCATTTTTTGAACATGGTGGAAAAGCTCAAGATATTGATTGGAGAGATGGTCAGAAGAGAGGTTGCCCAGAAAGACGCTCAAATAAAGGCTTTGCAGTCCCAAATCAATGCTCATTTTATCTACAATGTGCTTGAAAATATCAAGATGATGGCTGAATACAGTGAGAATTATGATGTTTCAGACGCGATAACAAAACTTGGCAAGATGATGAGATACAATATGAGCTGGAAGAGAAAATTTGTTACTCTCAAAGAAGAGATAGAGAATATTCAAAATTACATTTCGCTCATGAACATAAGATATGACAAGGAAATAAAACTTCTTGTAAATGTAGATAATGAAATTTTAAATATTGAGATACCAAAGCTTATTTTGCAGCCGATAGTTGAAAATGCAATCAATTATGGAATTGAACCAAAAGGCGAGGGTGGAAGCATTTTTATAGACGGAAGCATAATTGGCAATTACATAGTCATTTCAATAATAGATGATGGACTTGGGATTGAAAAAGAAAAACTTGTTGCAATTCAAATGGCCTTAGAAAATGATATAGAAGCAGAATGTTATCATGGACAAGGAATAGCTCTCAAGAATGTAAACGAAAGGATAAAACTTGCCTATGGAAAAGAATTCGGAATTAAGATAGATAGCAAGTTTGGCGAGTTCACAAAGGTGACAATAACATTGCCGTACAATAGATTTTAACATTTATTCTTATTTTAAAAAGGCGGGGAGAATATGAGAAAGGTGCTAATTGTAGATGATGAAAAGCTTATTCGGAAAGGCATCAGAACAATTTTGGAGAGAAATGTTGCCGATTTAGATGAAATTAAAGAAGCATCAAATGGGAAAGAGGCACTGGATCTTCTCTTTTCAGAAAAATTTGACATTTTGATAATAGATATAAGACTCCCCCAGATAGATGGGATATCTGTTTTAAAGAAAATCCAAAATTTGACTCATAAACCCAAAATTATCGTAATAAGTGGATATGATGAGTTCAGTTATGCTAAAGAATGTATGCAATATGGAGCAAGAGGATATATTTTAAAACCTGTGGATAAAAAAGAGCTCATCGAAATTGTAGAAAAACTCAAAAATGAACTTCAGGAGGAAGAGAATAACTTAAGGCTTTTATCTTTGCAAAAAATTATGAGAGCGAAAATGTTTGAGGCAGAGATAAATAACATCATATTTTCAGAAATAGATATAGACAGGTTCAGAGAAAGGTTAAAGGACATGGAAATACCAGTAGATGAAAAAATTGTAGCTGTATATCTTCTTCTACCTGGCGATAATTCTGAGCGAAATGATTTTTCAGCAGAAGAGGATAAGTTAAAGCTCAGTAAAATATTGCCGGAAGGAAGCTATGTTTCTACCATATATAATCAGAGAAAAGATATTTTAATATTTACAAAGATGCATTTTTGCTATAAGGATATAAAGAAAAGCTATGAGTTTTTGACGGAGAGAAAAGTTTACATGGGCATTTGCGACTTGCAAGAAAATTTTGAGAGTGTGAAATTGCTTTATGAGAGGGCTTATAAAGCAGCATTATACTGTTTCATTTTAAACAAAGACATTGAGTTTTGGTCACAGATTTCTTGGCGTGAAAAGGAAGAGTTTAGTCAATATGATAGGATTGAAAAATTGAAAGAGTTAATTCTTGCTGGCAAGCAAAAAGAGGCAATTATATTTTTGGAAAGTATTTTTGATCATCACTTTTTTAACAAATATTCGGTAGATAGCATCTTGGCACTTTCCGAAAAGCTTTATACACAAATTGTAGACTGGTTTTGCCATCACGTGCCTAAAAAAGTTCTTGATATTCATGAATATCAAGTGCTTGCCAGCATATTCAATTTTACAACTATATCCGACTATGTAAACCACTTCAAAAAGTTTGTTGTTGAGGCAACAGAAATGGTCAGTTCATTGAAGGGAATTTTGAATGTGAAAGATGAAATTGATGAAGCTATAAAATTTATAAACCAGAACTATCACAGGGACATAAATATGGCAATGGTGGCAAATCATGTATCACTAAATTATTATTACTTTTCAAGCATCTTTAAAGAAAAGATAGGGCTGAGTTTTTTGGACTATTTAAACAAAGTGAGGATTGAAAAAGCCAAGGAACTTCTTGTGAACACCGATTTAAAAGTTTGGGAGATAGCCGAGAAGGTGGGTTATAAAAATCCCAAACATTTTGCAAGAATATTCAAAGACATTACAGGGCTTACTCCAAATGAATACAGAGATGCTCAAAAAAGACTGCGAGAATAGGAAGCTTATTGTAAAACAATGATAATAACATATGCACGCATCCATTTTCAAAAAAAGACTTAAAAATAGTAACTATAACTAAAAAATGATCCCTTTTTTTGTTTGCATGATTTTGATAAATCTAAGGTATGAGAATATCAAATTTTTGAGAGGTGCGAAGGCGGATGCGAGCAAAAAAGTTTGTTGCTAATATTTTGCTGTTTACCTTTTTAATTATGAGCATTTTCCCGGGAGGAATAGCAAAAGCCAGCTCAGGTCAAATCTTCAAGGACATTTCTACTAATTTTGCAAAGGATGATATAACAAGATTTTATCAGCTTGAGCTAATAAGCGGGTATCCTGACGGAACTTTTAAACCAGCTAAAAATATCTCTGTTGCAGAATTTTGTAAAATCTTGAACAGTTACATGGGATTTGTGCAGGAAGCTCCGCTTGATGTGAGCCTAAAAATTAGCCCTCTTGCATGGTATTACAAAGAACTCAAAAAAGCTCAAGCAGCTGGTTACTTGGTGGAGTTTATAAAGGAAGGGAAGCTTGATCCAAACAGGTTTGTAACAAGACAGGAAGCTTTTGCTGCTGTTGCAGCTGCGTTGCAGCTCGACAGTCAAAAGGCCGATATTTTAAACAGCTTTTCAGATGTTCAAAAGATTGAGCCAAGGTATCTATCAGGTGTGGCAGCACTTATCAGTTTTGGGTTTGTTAAAGGCTATCCAGATGGGACATTAAAGCCAGAGAAGAGGATAACCAGGGCTGAGATTGTCAAGCTTTTGAGTGGCATAGGAGTATTAATAGTTACAAAACCGGGGGAATATACTTTGTCGAAAAATGAAGGGTTTGTAATAGTAAACAGCAGCGATGTGGAGATAAAAGATGTTTCAATAAAGGGCAACATATATATAAATCAGAGTGTAAAAGATGGCTCTGTGACTTTGAACAACGTGACTGTTGATGGTGGAAAATTGTTTGTATTTGGCGGTGGAGAAAACTCTGTCAAGCTTGTGAACACAAAAGTTAAAGAAGTAGTTATTGATAGCAAGCTTTCAAGGACAAATATTGAACTTTATAAAAACAGCCAAGCTGAGAACATAATTGTGTTGTCATCAGCAAAGGTCACACAGGTGTCTGATGAAAGTTCAATCAAATTTATTACATTAAAACAGAGTGGAAATCAATCTGCAGATGTTGAAATTAAAGCAAACTGTGAAGCACTTTATGTTTATTCTCCAAACAGCAAGGTAAATATCAAAAATTCTAAAGTAAAAAATCTGACTATATCCGACCTTGCTCAGAGCTTTACACTTTCAGTGGCAAGTTCAAAGATTGACAGTGTTGAGTTAAATAGCAATGGGAACTTAAATATAGATAAAGAGTCAGGTATAGAAAAACTTGTTGTCAAGGCACTTGCAAAGGATGTGAAGATTAGTTCAAATGGCAAGATAAACGAAGCATCTGTGTATTCAGAAGGTGTTGTGTTAAACGGAAAGACTTTGTCCAAAGGCGAAAAGGTTGACATAAGTGCTGTAGAAAGCAAACAGCCTTCATCCTCAACGGCTTTACAGAGCACATTGTCAGCTCAATCTTCAGGCAGCACTTCTTCCACTACAGGCAGCAGCAGTCAAGGTTCAACAGGTGGGACTACAGACCAGACAGGAAACAATAACCAGAACCAGCAGGGTGGCAATCAAACACAGCCGACATGGCAGCTTGTCTGGGAAGATGATTTTAATGGAAACTCAATTGACACAACAAAGTGGAACTTTACAATCGGTGCTGGCGGGTATGGCAACAATGAACTGCAGTATTACTCTTCAAGACCAGAAAATGCAAGAGTGGAAAACGGAAATCTAATAATTGAAGCAAGAAAAGAAAACTTTGAGGGAAGCCCGTATACATCTGCAAAACTGACAACCCAGGGCAAATTCTCATTCACATATGGCAAAGTTGAGGTTAAGGCAAAACTTCCGGAAGGTCAGGGTGTGTGGCCGGCTATCTGGATGATGCCGGAGGATTTGAACCTTTATGGTGGGTGGCCTGTTTGCGGTGAAATTGATATAATGGAACTTTTAGGTCATGAGCCAAACAAGGTTTATGGAACAATTCATTATGGTAATCCTCACACATACCATGGCGGCAATTACACCTTGCCAAACGGTCAAAAGTTTTCTGACGACTTTCATGTATTTGGTCTTGAGTGGGAACCAGGGAAAATCAAATGGTATGTAGATGGGCAGCTTTACTATGAAACAAGCGACTGGTTTTCAAGGTCTTCAAACGAGGCTTTTGATTATACCTATCCTGCACCGTTTGACAGGGAATTCTACCTCATACTCAACGTTGCAGTTGGTGGTAACTGGCCAGGGTACCCGCCACAGGATGCAAATTACTTCCCGCAGAAAATGGTTGTTGACTGGGTAAGAGTATACAAACCAGCAGGAGTTACCTACTCTGACAATGTAGCAAAGCCACAGGAAAGCATAACCTATCCTCAGGATGCAAGACCACCGCTTAGCGATGGGAACCTTATTTATAACGGTAGCTTTGACATCGACAGCCCAGATGTTGATGGCATAGAAGGTGTTGCTAACACTGATTACTGGCAGTTTTTGCACCTGCCTGACTTTGGCGGAGACGGCATGATTGAAAATATTGGTGGATCTGTGAAGATAAATATAACAAAGCCAGGTTCACAAACATATTCTGTCCAGCTGATTCAAAGACCAATTTGTTTGATAAAAGGCAAGACATACAAATTGACATTTAGAGCAAAGAGCGAAGGTTCAAGGACAATTGAGGTCAAGTTTTCAAGTGGCGGTGGAGATAACGGGTCTACCTGGATTGACTATGCTGTAAAGACCTTCAATTTATCTTCTGACTGGCAGGACTATTCTTACATCTTCACAATGCAAAGCAGCACATACGCAAAAGCAAGGATTGAATTTAATGTTGGACTAAATAACCTTCCTGTTTATATAGATGATGTGAAACTTATTGAGTACGATGTAAATGCCCCAAGCGCAATCAAAGAACCTCTGCCAAACGGTAACCTCATTTACAACGGCACGTTTGACCAGGGCGATGGCAGGTTTGCCGCATGGGAGTTTGCAAAAGAAATAGCAGCAGATGCAACGTATACCATTGGTTCAAAGCCAGAAGACAGGTATTTCAAGGCTGTTATAGCAAACGGTGGACAAAACTTTTCGGATATTAAACTTGTTCAGTCTAACATAAAAGTGGGCGCTGGTGAAAACCTCTTGCTTGCATTCTCAGCAAAAGCTTTTGAAAGTCCAAGACAAATAAAGGTTTATATATCTGACCAGAACTTCAATCCAATTACAGAGGTAAAAGTAGTTTCACTTTCGCTTGACTGGAATGTGTACAAATTTAACTTAAAGTCAATTGATAATTTGCCAAGCGACACAAGAGCTAAACTTGTGTTTGAAATTGGATCAAGCAATTCAGACGTTGCAATAGACAATGTCTCACTCAAAAAGGTTCTTCCATCAAGCTTTATAGTTGTTCAAGCTGAAGACTTTGGCTCACTTTCAAACGCAACAAACAATGGACAGTATGTAGCGTTTTCTCAAGGTGGTGCTGCAAGCTTTAGCGTCAATGTTCCAAAGAGTGGAGAGTACCTTGTATCTTACAAATTGAAAGCTGGGCAAGGATCAAGCCTCAAGCTTGTAGTAGGAAGCACAGTTTACGATGCAGAAGTTGCTCCACTATCTGCAAACTGGGCAGTTGTATCAGACACAGTTTATCTTGATTCAGGTGAAAATAATATGCAGCTTTTGGCAGACAATGTTGATTTGGATTATGTTGAATTTTCACCGAACTTTATCAAAAACGGAGACTTTTCAAAAGACCTTGAAAGCTGGATAACCTGGTTTGGCAATGGTGGAACTGGTGCCGCTCAAGTTTCAAGAGGACAGCTGAAAGTTTCAATTACAAACATAGGTTTTGCTTTCTGGAGCATTCAAGTAATTCAAGGGCCAATGACTCTGGAGAGTGGTAAAACATACAGAATTTCGTTTGACGCAAAGTCAACATCTGCAAGAGATATGTTTATAAAAATAGACGACTCTACTTACTATGGTCATCTTGAAAAATACGTGCCACTTACAGATAAGATGAAGAACTATACATTCGACTTTGTAATGGATGCAACAAGAAGCGATATAAGGCTTGTAATTGGACTTGGGACAATGTCACCTGGCGGTGCAAATCCGCAAACTCAAGCTCATACAGTCACAATTGACAACGTTGCAATAGCCGAAGTTTCAGAAAACTGCGGATATTTTGAAAGAGAAGTAGCAGAAATCTTGACGGGTGAAGCTGGCTCAGAACCACAGCAGTTTGTTGGAGATAAGCTTTTGCCAGATGGTAGCTTTGACACACAAGAGTCTCTTAACAACTGGCACTGGTGGTCAAGTGCGGGTAACAATGTTTCGATGACCATTGAAAATGGAGAGCTAAAACTTAGTGTAAGTTCAATTGGCTCAGACCCATGGGACCCACAGCTTTACAGGCAAGAGATACCTCTTGTAAATGGTAAAAACTATAAGATTTCGTTCAAGGCAAGGGCAACTTATCCGCGCAAGATAAATGTTGCAATAGGAAAACCGCTGACATCTGACCCATGGTTCATAGAGTACATGCCCAAAAAGACAATAGATATTACAAGTGAGATGGCACAGTATGAAATCTACTTTGCCATGAACAATCCTACAGACCTTGGGGCGAAACTTGCGATAGAGATTGGGAACGTAGCAGGGTATTCGCAGGTGCCGTTTGACATCTACTTTGATGATATCCAGATCGAAGTTGTAGATTCAATCCCGCAAGAAACTGCGCCGCCTGCGCAGCATACGCAAAAAGTGGGAGACCAGATCATTCCAGATGGCACATTTGACGTAAGTTTAGGTGAGTGGGTATATTGGAGCGGCGACCAGTGGTCAGGTGTATCGGATATGCAGGTGACAACAGAGAATGGTAAATTGAAGGTTCATTTAAATTCTGTAGGATGGCAGCCATACAGTGCACAGGTTGCAAGAAAGAACCTCACACTTGAAAACGGACTTACCTATGAGCTTAAATTCAAAATGAGCGCATCACAAAACACAAAAATTCAGGTAAATATTGGAAAAGAGCTGTCAACTGACCCGTGGTTCATAGCTTATGCACCAACAACTGTATTTGATATCGGGACTCAAGAGAAAGAATATACTCTCAGATTTAAAGTTACACAGCCAACAGATGTGACAAAGGTTGTGTTTGAGTTTGGGCCTATAAACGGTCAGAACCCTCCTCTTCCACTTGACATATATCTTGATGATGTGACATTGACTGTTGTAAGTAGTCAGTAAAAGAATTAAAACCAATGTGAAACTGTTATTTTGTCAGAGAGGGTTGCAGGGCAAAGTAAGGTCTTGCAACCCTGTATTTTAAATTAAAAAAAGAAGGGGGCAAAGAAATTGCAGGCAAATCCTAAGTACTATTATGATGAAAAAACAAACTCATTTTGCATAGAGAATTATCAGATTTCAAAACCATTTTCAAGTTTTTTGCCCGGGATTGCTGGTATATTTGGAATTCCTCTTTGGTGCTTTTATGTAAACAGGGGGCAGTGTATAGTATCGTTCGGGACAAAGAACAAAGACGGTAGCATTTTAGAATTTTTGCCGGCAGACAGGGCGTACAGGCTTGCATCAACACATGGGTTTAGAACGTTTTTGAAGCTCAACAAAAACCTCTTTTATGAGCCTTTTCAAATAGAAAATTTACTCTACTTTGCAAAGAGCAAAATGTCCATTTTTGCCGACCGTCTTGAGATTTGCGAAGAAAATCCGAATATTGGTATTAGGGTAGAAGTGAGATATTACACACTTGCAAACAAGAATGTGGCTTCTCTTGTGAGAGAGCTGAAGATAGTAAATGTATCAGAAAAGCCTATGGATATTGAAGCTTTAGACGGGCTTGCACTGATTGTCCCATATGGAAAAAACGACTTTGCGCTAAAGAATATGAGCAGGACAAGTGAAGCATGGAACTTTGTAGAGAATTTAGACAAAAAAGCTCCATACTTTAGATTTCATTCATCTTCAGAGGATACAACAGAAGTTGTTGAGATAAAAGAGGGCAATTTCTTTGTAAGCTTTGATAATACGCACGGCAGCTTTGAAAGATGCGATGTAGTAATTGACCCCAAAATTGTTTTTGGAATAAGCTCAGAAATAGTAAAGCCTTATGAATTTATTTTTTCAGATAATCTTGACATATCAAATCAGGTTTTTGCAAACAAGACATGCTGTGCTTTTGCATATGCAAAGAGGACTTTAAAACCGCACGAGGCTTTGAGCATCTACAGTATCATTGGGCATGCCAAGAGGGTTGATGAACTAAACCACTTTGTTGACAGTATTGACTCAGCTGAGTTTTTTGACAGAGCATTTGAAGAAAACAAAGCTGTAATCGATGCTATCATAGAAAAAAACACAATTGTGACCTCAGACAAAAAATTAGATGAGTATGCTAAGATATGCTATCTTGACAATATCTTGCGCGGCGGTGTGCCTTTTACCATTGAATATGATAATAAAAAGGATGTCATATATCTGTTTTCACGAAAACATGGTGATTTGGAGAGAGATTATAACTTTTTTGAAATTCAAGACACATATTATTCACAGGGCAATGGCAACTTCAGGGATATTAATCAGAACAGGCGAAACGATATCATTTTTAATCCAGACATTTTTGATTTTAATGTATGGTATTTCATGAGCCTCATTCAACTTGACAGCTATAATCCTCTGGTTGTAAAAGGTATAAAGTACAGGTTAAATAACCTCGAACATCTGGAGAAGTATATAATAAATGGGAAAGAAAAATTAAAAAAGTTTTTTGAAAAGGACTTTTTGCCATATGAGCTTATAAAGTTTTTGGAGAGCCAAGATATAAAAATCAATATATCAAAGGAAGACTTTGTAAACTGCTGTCTTGTAAATTCGGAGAAGGTAATCGAAGCAGAGCCAGGTGAAGGTTATTGGATAGACCATTTTACTTACAACTTTGATTTGATTGAAAACTTTGAAAGCATATATCCTGATAAAATGAGGCAGCTGCTTTTGCAAAGAAAATATTATTACTATGACAATGAGCATTATGTAAAACCAAGAAAAGAAAGAATAAAGATTATAGAGGGGCAAATAAAACAGCACGGTGCATATGCACTTGACAAAGAAAAACAAGAGCTTATAAATTCCCGTGCTGATAAAAAAAGATATGTAAGAACTCACAATGGCCATGGCGATATTTACACAGGCACCCTCATTGAAAAGCTTTTGGTGATACTTCTAAATAGAATGGCAACCTTGGACCCATTTGGTGTTGGGGTTGAGATGGAGGCATCAAAGCCAGGCTGGAACGATGCATTAAATGGACTTCCAGGAATTTTTGGTTCGTCTGTGTGTGAGACGTTTGAGCTTTTGCGGCTTGTGAGAATGCTGAAAAAGTATTTTGAGGTTTATCTTGAAGATGTCAAGGAAATTGAAGTTTTTGAAGAGCTCTACAACTTTTTTGTCAAGCTAAAAAAACTTCTATCTCAGACGCAAGATGAAAAAGATACTCTTTTCTACTGGATTGAGAGCAATAACATAAAAGAAGAGTACAGAGAAAAGACAAGATTTGGTGTAAGTGGCAATATAGTTTGCATAAGCAAAGAAGAAATGTTGGAATTTTTAGACCTGTGCAGTGAAAAGCTTTCAAAGGCAAAAGAAAAAGCTTTCGATAGCGAAAAAGGCTTATTTTACACTTACTTTATAAATCAGCCTGTAGAATATGAGTATGATGCTCAAAAGCAGGAGATTAAGATTAAAAAGTTTTCACAAAAGAGAGTTGCATTTTTCTTAGAATCGCAGGTTAGAGCAATGAAGGTGATAGATGATAAAGAACAGAAAAGAAAAATTTACCAAAACGTAAAAGAAAGTAGCCTCTTTGATAGAGAACTAAGGATGTATAAGACAAATGAAAGTCTTGCAAATGAGACAAATCAGCTTGGTAGAATAAAAGCATTCACACCCGGCTGGCTTGAAAATGAATCCATATTTATGCACATGGAGTATAAATACTTGCTGGAGCTTTTGAAAGGTGGACTTTATACAGAGTTTTTTGAGGATTTCAGGGTGGTTTTGCCACCATATATGGACCCAGCGGTTTATGGAAGATCAATATTTGAGAATTCGTCGTTTATTGCAAGCTCAAGCAATCCTGACAAGAGCGTTCATGGGACAGGTTTTGTTGCAAGGCTTTCTGGCACAACAACAGAGTTTTTAAATATGGAGCTAATTATTCTGTTTGGTGAAAAGCCATTTGAATACAAAAATGGAGAGTTAATTTTTAAACTATCTCCAAAACTACCGGGCTGGATGTTTACAGAAGAAGAAAGAGAAGTTGAGATTGTATTAAATGGGAATAAACAAACCATAGTTATAGGTAAAAACCAGTTGGCAGCAGTTCTCTTTGGCAGAACACTGGTTGTTTATCACAATCCGCGTAGGTTATGCACATATGATCCAGGAGTAAATGTTCAAAAATATATCCTACATTTTGACGGTAAAGTGGTTGAAATTGAAGGTGAAAAGGTGCCAGAACCATATTCTTATGAGATTAGAAACGGAATGTGCAAGAAAATAGAGGTTTTGTTATAGCTTCAAAGAAGGCTACACTGCCGTCTATTTTTGTAACGGTAGTGTAGTCTTTTTGACATTTTGTAACAGGAGAGAAAGTAGAATGATTAAAAAGCTTTTGGTAAAATGGAACGACATAAAACTTAAAAACAAACTTTTAATAGCTTTTGTGATTTTAATGCTTCTTCCCATGTCTTTAATATTTTTTTTATCTTATACTTCTCTAAAAAACTCCACATTGGAAAAATTTACTCTTTACAATCAGGTCCTTTTTGAAAATGCTAGAGAAGAGGTTCAAAAATTCATTGATGAGCTAAATAGCATAAAATACGACTTTATCATGGACGATAACCTCATATCAGACATTGGAAAGACTTTTGCAAAGTACATTGATCACCAGGACTCTTTTCTGTACACCAACATCCTGACGAAGATGAGCCAATATATTTCAACAAAAGAAATTATTCAATCAGTTCAAATTATAAACAAAAGCAAAGAAATATATTTCTTTTCAAAACTTCAGGGTGATGTGCCCTATGAAGATGATAAGCAAATCAAAGAAGGTTTTTTCAGTGAAATAGTAAAGCAAGAAGGAAAGTATGTAAATGGCGGCTATGACAAAAGCAGAAATGCATATGTTGTTGGATGTGAGCTTTTCTCAAAAGATAAAATCCAGCCTGTTGGTGAGATGATTGTAAGTTTCAGCTTGGACTTTTTGAAAGATATAATTGAAAAGTATCATCTTACAGAAGGTGGATTTTATGTTGCCGATAGAAGTTCTAATCAGGTTATATTCAAAACAACAGACAGGTTTGAAAATATCACTAAAAAATTGATTTTAAAAGATGAGACAAAGCTTGCTCCAAAGTTCATTTTCTTTGAAGAAACTATCCCAGATCTTAACTGGAAACTAATTTACATAGTTTCAGAAAGTACTCTTCTGAATAACTTTTCGTACACAAAACGGCTTTTGATATTGAGTTTTTCTTTTCTTGCCATTTTTGCAGTTTTGTTTTTGTTCTTTATTTCCGAAAATATTACAGCTCCTATAACAAGGCTTATTTACCAGATGAGAAATTTGGAGCATTCAAAACTCAAAAATAACATTAAATTTGCCCGCAAAGACGAAATAGGAGATTTGCTAAACTCATTTTATCAAATGCTGAAAAGAATAGATGAGCTTGTCATAAAAGTGTATGAAGAGGAGATTGCAAGGAAGAATGCAGAGATAAATCTCTTGTACATGCAGTTAAATCCTCACTTTTTATACAACACCTTGGACACCATAAATGCCTTGGCTGAGCTTGGACGTTGCAAAGATGTGTCTGTAGTTTCAATTTCGCTTGCAAAGTTTTTGAGGGAAAGCTTAAATTTTAGCACATCAACAATTCCACTTTTCCAGGAAATCCAGCACACAGAACATTATCTTACAATCATGAAGATAAGATTTTCTGGAAAACTCAGCTACAAGATAGCTACTGAGGATGACACTGTTTTTGATGCCCAAGTTCCACGGCATATGCTGCTTCCACTTGTGGAAAATTCAATTGTCCACGGTTTTAAAAATAAGAAAGATGGTGCAAAGATTTTCATAAGAGCAAGAAGAATAGAAGATAAACTAAGAATAGAGGTTGTTGACAATGGATGCGGGATTGAAAAGCAAAAAATTAACCAGATTAAGGAAAATCTAAACAGTGGCAGCATTGGTATTTCCAATATTGTAAAAAGACTTAAGATTCTGTACGATAACAAATTTCATTTTGAAATATCAAGCAAAGCTGGATTTTGGACAAAAGTTGTCATAGAAATTCCATGGGAAGAAATACAAACAGGGTGGTGAGAAGATGTATACTCTTTTGATTGTTGAGGATGAGGAGATTTTGCTTGAAAGGCTTTTGAAAACAATAGATTGGAAAATCGCCGGAGTTGATAAGGTCATTGGCAAAACAAATAGCGAGGAAGCTTTGAAAGTTGTGATGACAGAAAATGTGGATGTAATTCTGACAGATATCAGGATGCCAATTATTGATGGGCTTGATCTAGCAGAGTTTATAAAAAATGGGCGAAAAAGACCTTATGTAATATTTATGAGCGCTTACAAGGAATTCGAATATGCACACAGGGCAATTAAACTTGGTGTGATGGATTACATTTTAAAACCATTTTCAAAAGAAGAGGTTCTTGAGGCAGTTAAAAGAGCTGTTGAAAAATTAAACACAGAAAATATACGGCAGGATATCTCAAACTGTTATGAAGATGTTGTTGACATTGTAATTAATTTTATAACTGTAAATTGTTCAAGACAAATAAGTTTGAATGATGTAGCAGAATATGTACATCTTCATCCGGTATATCTCAGCAGACTTTTAAAAAACAGAACAGGCAAGACATTCAAAGAAATTCTCACCGAAGCAAGACTTAAAAAAGCCGAAAAACTTTTAAAAAATAGTAGTTTGAAACACTACGAAATAGCCGAGGCAGTTGGCTTTTCTGATGCTCAGTATTTCAGTCAGGTATTCAAAAAAGCTTATGGGATGACGCCCATTGAGTGGAGACGAAAAGCTGCCGAGAAAGAGACAAAGTTAAAAATTTAAACAAAAAAGTTTTGTTTGTCTATATAAACTATTGGGCATTTGATACTAAAATTAAATTGAAAAACAAAAAACGAAATGGAGGTAATGTAGGATGAAAAAGTCATTGAGGGTTATAGCTTTGGCTGTTGTGGTGATCTTTGCTTTTTCGTTTATCTTACTTGCCCAGGTGAATGGAAAGAAAGTACAAGGTGCCACAAATGAACTTACATTTTGGAGCTGGGTATCTGACTCTGACACAATAAAACAGGTGTATGAGCAGGCTATCAAAGAGTTTAATTCTAACAACAAGTATGGTGTGAAAATCAAGGCTGTTTATACTCCGGGTGAGCAGTACAAGACAAAACTTCAAACAGCAATGGCAGCAAATAATCCGCCCGACATTTTAAACATGTGGGCAGCTGGAAAAATGAAACCATACGTTGATGCAAACAGGCTTTATCCAATCAGTGATATCATGAACAAAGATTTGCAGTGGAAGAATAGGTATGTAAATGGAGTATTTGATCTTACAACTTTTAACGGCAAAATTTATGGTATTCCACAAATTAGAGTTGCAACTGTAATATACTACAACAAGGAAATATTCAAAAAATATAATTTGTCTGTACCCAAGAAATGGTCTGAACTTATAAATATAGTGAAAGTATTAACAAAAAATAACATTATACCTTTTGCTCTTGATGCAAGAGATCCATGGATCTTGGCAATGTATGCAGAGTATATTGCAAACAGAATAGACCCTGATGCTTACAGAAAGGTTCAAAAAGATCCAAATGCATGGATAGACAAAGCATATATTGAGACAGGCAAGAAGATACAGGAACTGGTCAAACTTGGTGCTTTCCCGAAAGGTGCAACGAGTCTTGATTATGTTGCAGCAAGAAATCTCTTTGACCAAGGAAAAGCTGCAATGTATGTAATGGGAATCTGGGATGTTGGTTATCTTTCAACACAATCGCCTGTTAAAAACAAGGTTGGTGCTTTCAAATGGCCCGAAATTGAAGGAGGAAAAGGAAATATCAATAATTTCTTGGCAGGCATAGAGCAGGTAATTGCAGTAAGTTCAAATTGCAAGAACAAAGAAGCTGCAGCTGCATGGCTCAAGTTGTTGTCAGAACCAAAATATGCAAAGGATCTTTTAACTGAAAAAGCAGGTTATTTTCCTTCTGTGAAAGTAAATCCAGACCCGAAAAAAGTTACTGGTCTTTATCTTGAGGTATTGAATATGTTAAAAGAACAAAATACAAAAGATTCATTTACTTACTATGATGTTATGTTTGGACCGATAATTGGTGATGGCTTTAACAACACAATACAGTCAATTTATCTTGGAAAAGACCCTGTTGAAGCATTCAAAAAGCTTACAGATATTGCCAAAAAAGAAATGAAAAAGTAGAGGAATAGTTCAAAAGCCGGGCAAGAAAAAGTCTTGTCCGGCTTAAATTTAGAAGTTTAAATTTATTAACAGTGGGGTGAATTTTCTTGGAAAAGTCATTTGGTAATAAATTTACGATTGCTGTCTTTATAGCACCTGCGCTCATTCTTTTTACCCTTGTTGTACCTATTCCAATATTACATTCTTTTTATATGAGTTTTTTCAAATGGGACATGCTGTCAAATATGACGTATACAGGTTTTGAAAATTACAAAGAGCTTTTTTCTGATGAGATATTTCTTTCGTCTATCTTTCATACTATTGAAATTACAGTATTATCGTTAATATTTCAGGTTATATTAGGTTTATTTTTAGCTTTGTGTATTGTGAATGTAACAAAAGGTAGAAGATTTTATCAGAATGCATTATTTATACCTAACGTGCTGTCAAGTGCAGTGATAGGTATTTTATGGTTTTTTGTTTACAATTATGATTTTGGATTAATTAATTCAGTGTTGAGAAGTTTGGGGTTACAAAATTTGCAGCAGGAGTGGTTATCTCAAAAATATGTTTTGTTTTCGCTATCAATTACAACATGCTGGCAATGGGTAGGATATCACATGATTTTGTATGTGGCTGCAATTTCTGGAATATCTCAAGACATAATTGAAGCTGCAGTTGTTGATGGAGCAGAAGGGCTTAAAATGGTAACAAAAATTATAATTCCTCAGATATTACCTGTTTTAAGAGTTTCGATTGTTTTAATAATAACTGGTTCATTAAAATATTTTGATATGGCATGGATAATGACAGAGGGTGGGCCTGACTTTGCTTCAGAGACAATTGCTACATATATATATAGAACTGCGTTTAACAAGCTTCAATATGGTCTTGGTAGTGCAGCATCAACCTTTTTATTTGTTGTGAGCATATTAATAACCATAATTATTAACAATTTTGCATCAAAAAGGGAAATTGAATATTAAACTTTCGGAGGTGTTTGTTAGTGTTTGCTAAATATACAAAAATTTCTACTGTGGGGAAAATAATAATTTTATCTTTTTTAACTATATATTCTGTTATAACTTTATTTCCTATTTTATGGCTTGCTTATAACTCGGTTAAGACAAATAATGACTTTTTAGCAAACCCTTTTTCACTGCCATCTCTATCTAAGCTTCAATTAAAAAATTACTATGATGCATGGGTTACAATGGGAATACAAAAGTTTACTTTAAATAGCTTGATAATTTCGTGTACAAGTGTGTTACTTTCTCTCATTATAAGCTCAATGGCGGCATATGCAATTGAAAGGATGATATGGAACTCAAGCCAGAAAGTTTTGAATTACTTTTTAGCAGGTATAATGGTTCCAATACAGATAATATTGATTCCGCTTTTTATAAACTTTAAAAAGCTAAACCTTTTGGACTCACGCATAGGACTTTTGATTCCAACAGTTGCATTTGCCCTGCCCACATCCATATACATTCTAACAGGATTTTACAAAACCATCCCGCGTGAGTTAGAAGAAGCAGCTTTGATTGACGGCTGCTCTGTCTACAAGATATTTTACAAGATAATTCTACCCTTGACGATGCCGGCTTTTGTAACAATTGCAGTTTTCAATTTCCTTGGCGCATGGAATGACCTTTTGATCCCCTTGGTTCTAATACAGACACCAGAACTTATGACATTGCCTGTTGGGCTTTTGAACTTCAGAGGAATGTATGGTGCAGAGCTTACTAAAATGTTTGCTGCAGTTTTTATCTCGGCAATTCCAAGCATAATAATTTACTTTGTTTTGCAAGACAAACTTTTAAAAGGTATGATAGCCGGGGCTGTGAAGGGGTAATTGCTTTGGTTTTTGGTTTTAAGTTTTATGGATAAAATCAAGTAACCTTCAATCTTAAATTTAGTGCATTGATCTTAATACATTTCCCATTATAATTATAAGTACACAAAACAAAAATATTAGGAGGAGATTGTATTATGAAAAATTGTAAAAAGATTGTCAGTATTTTAGTAATTTTAATTCTTATGTTAAGCTTGTTTGGTTCATTACCACAATTTGTTTTTGCTGCCACTATCGCTGTTGGTGCAGGGAGTTATACTGATACTCTACCAAGTGGACAAGTTGGACCACCTGCAACTGTGTATAAAACCTCTAATTTGACAGGGGCAATTCCTACTAACAGCTGGGAAAGCTCAATTTTATGGTCGCAGTATTCAGAAGCTATGTATCCTCACCCACTGTCTGTGAAGTTTACTTCTAATGGATTAGAAGTAGGCAAGCCCATTAAAAGCGGAGAGGGGACAAGTGCATACACAGGCAGATTTGTGTTGTGGCAACACAGAATAGATATGACAATTAAAAATTCAAGTTATAGCAGTTACACAGATGCACGTGCAGACAAAATTACTGATTGGTCATTTGATGGTGTTTTGACAAGTGGTTCTTCAACTGTTTTAAAAGCAACCATAACCAAAGGTAGCCCTTATATCTATTTTGATTTTCCGACAGGAAAGCCTCAAATAGTATTTCCTGCTGTTCCAACCGTATTCTACGGTAACAGCAGTAGCCAGTATTTAGGTATAACAATAAACGGGGTAAGTTATGGATTGTTTGCACCAGCAGGGGCAACCTGGAGTGGTATTGGTACGACAACATTAACGTGCAATTTGCCTAGCGGAAAAACATATTTTTCAGTTGCAGTTCTACCCGACAATACCACTTCTACTTTAACTTACTTTAAGGATAGAGCTTACGCATTTATCACAAACACTCAAGTATCTTGGTCATATAATCCAAATACAAGCGAAGTTACAACAACATTTACAATTACCACAACAGCAAAAGAAGGTTCGAATTTAGACACTATAATTTGTCTATATCCCCATCAGTGGAGAAATAATTCATTATCGTATTTATCTTATACTTATAATACCGTCAGGGGGTTAATGAAGACAATTCTTGGACGAAGTTTTACAACCAAGTATAAATATTATGGTATATTACCTACTATGCCACTAAATGGTTCTAATTCATCTACTTTGAATAATTTGCTTAACAGTGAGTCAACAACTATATCGTCGTCAGACACCTATTGGAATGGAAAGGAACAAAATAGAGTTTCATCTATTATTCAGCTTGCTAAAATGAACAACAACACAACTGTTATGAATAATGCTATATCTGCATTGAAAAACAATCTACAGGATTGGTTTACTTATAGCGGCACATCAGATTCTAAGTATTTCTATTACAATTCTACATGGGGAACACTAATAGGCTATCCTCCGAGCTATGGTACAAATGATCAGATAAATGATCATCACTTCCATTATGGTTATTTTATAAATGCGGCTGCGCAGATAGCTTTGGTAGATAAAAACTGGGCAGCTCAGAATCAATGGGGTGGAATGGTGAACCTACTCATAAAAGACATTGCAAACTGGGACAGGACAGATACAAGATTTCCATTCTTGAGATATTTTGACCCGTATGAAGGGCATTCATGGGCAAGTGGTCATGCAAACTTTGTGGATGGTAACAATCAGGAGTCTTTTTCTGAAGCAATGAATGCATGGCAGGCAATAATCTTATGGGGAACAGTAACCGGTCAAACAGCAATCCGTGATTTAGGAATATACTTGTACACTACCGAGGCAGAAGCTATGTACAATTATGTATTTGATCTATATAATGACGTGATAGACCACAGTGGAGTATATAACTGGCACTATGCTTCGCTCATCTGGGGCGGAAAATACTGTGCTGAGATTTGGTGGGATGCAGGTTCAGTTGCTAATTTTGCAGCGCAAAGCAGAGGTATTGAACTTTTGCCAATAACAGGCGGTTCGTTCTATCTTGCAAAGGATAAAACATATGTACAGAATTATTACAACGAAATGCTGACTCAAGCTGGAACAAGTGAGCCATCATCTTGGCAGGATATTTGGTATATGTATTTAGCTTTAGCTAATCCATCATTAGCACTTTCTAAGTGGAATACATCAATACAAAATGAAACTGGGCAAGCAAAATCTTTTACCTATGTATGGTTAAATACCCTCAATACATTGGGGACACCGGATTTCAGTGTAACAGCAAACTATCCGCTTTATCAGGTATTCAATAAAAATGGAACAAAAACTTATGTTGTGTACAATCCAACAGACACACAGCTAACCGTTACATTTTCAGACGGTAAAGTAGTTACAGCTTCTGCGAATAGTTTGGCTGTGGACAATGGAGGAACAAGCTCACAAACAAACATTGCCTTGAACAAACCAGCAACAGCTTCATCGATAGAAAACTCCAACTATCCGGCATCATATGCATTTGATGGTAACCTATCAACTCGTTGGTCATCGGCATTTTCAGATCCGCAGTGGATCGCAGTTGACCTTGGTGCAACCTATAATATCACAGGTGTGAAACTATACTGGGAGACAGCATATGCAAAATCGTTCCAGATTCAAGTATCAACAGACAACACAAATTGGACTACTGTCTATTCTACAACAAATGGAACTGGTGGTGTCAACGATATAACATTTGCGCCAGTAAATGCACGTTATGTAAGAATGTATGGGACAGAACGTGGTACACAATGGGGATATTCTTTGTGGGAATTTGAAGTGTATGGAACGCTGAGTGGAGGTATTTCATACTTGCCTCAAACTACATGGTATTTGTTCAATCAACAAACAAGCGGTGTAACACCTGCCGGTGAGAACTTGCAGACAAATAATAGTTCTGTAACAGGATGGCAACCGACCACAACCATAACAACAACTACAAAGCATTGGTATTCGCCTGTAATTAATGGCACATACAAAGCAGGAACATGGCAATTTATATTGTGGACAAACAGTCCAGGTTCTTCTTCTCAAGTTAAGGTGGAAATTTACAAGGTAAACAGCGATGGAAGTGGAGCAACACTTATTGGTTCGCAGACGGTAGACGTAAATAGCACTGGTACAGGTAATCATCAATCAGTTTTCAGTATTTCTACTTCTTCAGATATTAGTTTTAACAATCAGAGAATAAGAGTCTCAATTACAAAAGTTTCTGGTGTAGATTGTACGATGGCATACAACACTAATGATTTTCCAACAAGGTTGATAACACCAGCACCTTAAAAAGCTGATATTATAAATACACAGCCAACAATAACAAGTTATATTTTAAGCAGCAAGAGGCTATCCCAAAATGGGTAGCCTCTATTTTATTTGGTATATCTTTGAAAAATTTATTTTTAGCAAATGTATATTTTTTGGCTTTGGTTTATTATGCGCTGAGAATATAAATCAATGATAATTGTAATTAAAGTAGCGAAAAATTCTAAAAAGAGAATGACAATAACCAAAAAAGTTTTATTTATTGGGTATTTTTTTAAAATTTTTAGGGTTTACATTTTCTAATTGTAAATCTATAGTAAAACCACCACTTGTTTAAAAAAATAAAATCAGATGATTTTACTAAAATATTGTGTAACATGCATTAAGTTAGGAAGAGATAATTCTAATGTTTGTTTCATTGCTTCGTGAGAAATAAAAAGCAGGTTAAATCTAATCTTCATGTGGTAGAATAAAGCAATAATAGAAATAACAAACACTAAATAAATTTTTATAACTACGAAATTTGAAGAAAACGAGAGATATTTTGAGAAAATCAAAGGTATATTGAGAGAGGTATATTGAGAGAGAGAATACAAATATATAATGCAGTTTACATATTTAAGCAATGTGCAAATTTTTTCTTTCAATGGAAACAATAATAAAAATGTTAAATAAAATTAACATTTTTATTGCAAAGATAGTTCAAATAGTGTAAAATATTTATAACAAAAAATTGATGAGAGTGAGTTAATATGTCATTAGCAAAGGTAATTGGGAATAACATACACGCATTGATGAAAAAACAGAATGTAAAGATAAAGCAACTTGCAGATTTAATTGGAGTTACCAGGCAGACTATGACTAAATACCTTGAAGGTGAAGTAATTATTGATAGCGAGAAGCTTTTCAAAATAGCTGAATTTTTTGGAAAGCCGTTAGATTATTTTCTTGAAAACAAACATGAAGAAATGGCTTTTTTATTCAGGGCTCATGTGTTAAATAAAGAATTTATCTCAACCGTTCAGAACAAAATCTGTGATTTGATAAACAGGGTGTATGAGATTTATGAACTTGCTGGTGAAAAGATTTCCTATCTTCCACAGCAGTATAATCTCAAAATAGATTCTAAGGAAAAGCAGATACCAAAGGAGATAAAACTTCAAATAGAACAGATAGCACTAGAAGAGAGAGAATGGTTAAACATTGGTGAAAGCAGAGGAGAGGAAATCATCGAGTGTTTTGAAAATAAGGGAATAAGAATAATTTTTGAAAAATTTGATATGCCAGACATGTTTGGAGTATCTGCTTTGCATGACCAAAAGGGTTGTTTTATAGTTATTAACGATGACGAGAACATTCCAGAAGAGAGAAAAATATTTAGTATTGTTCATGAGTATGCTCACATTTTATTTGACAGAAACCAATACAGACAAGTTATTCTACAGTCTACTCACAGGAATATTTACGAAAAAATTGCTGACAAATTTGCAGGATATTTTTTGATTCCGCGGAAAAGTCTTGCTAAGTATTCCGTCTTACTTAAAAGTCAGTTATCATGGAATGATCTCATATACATCAAAAAAGATTTGCGAGTAAGTTTAAAAGCTCTTTTGCATGTTTTAAACGACTATGAATATATCAGTGATAAAGAATATCAAAAATGGCTGAAATATTTGAACATGAAAGGTTACACTAAAAAAGAACCTGATCCAATGCCTTACTTCAAAAAAAATACTGCACATGAGAAGATAGTAAGAATGCTTTTTATGAAGGAACAGATAGGAATTAACAAGGTGGCAGAACTTCTTGGGATTAGTGTTGAAGAAGCAAGAGAAAACGCAAAGAAGTGGATGATGGATGAGAGAGAAAATTAAGAAACTCATAGATAAAGTAGCAATACTTGATACAAATGTGGTAATAGATTTTCAAAGGCTAAGCTGTCTTGAAATTCCCCTTCAGGTTTTTTCAAAAGTCTTTGTCTCAGGTTTCGTTGTATCAAAGGAGCTACCAGCTGAGGTTGTTAAGAAACTCAAGGATTTAGGATATGATATTGCAAATCTTGAAACAGAAGAGGGATATAGGTTTTTTCAGGAGTTAAAAAAGTTCAAAGCTCTTTCAGTTTATGATAGACTCGTAATTTCAATAGCATTCCAAGAAAAAATTATTTGTGTTTCAAATGATAAACCAGTACGAAAAATCTGTAAAAAGTATGGAATAAACTCGACTGGCACGTTGGGTATTTTGTGTGCTGCTTTTGAGAAGGAAATAATTAGCAAAAAAGAATTAAAAGAGCTAATAGATGAATATCAAAGCAATAGCGGTGCATATGTGAGCAAAGATATAATAAATGAGATAAGAAGAGTCTATAACTTTTAGGAAAAAATAACTGCACTATAAAGAAAGAGGCGAGAGGAAATAAAGTTTTTCACAAAACGAGGCTTTCTGTAAGACTTTTATAATATCCTACTTCTCATAATTAAAATTTTGCTTTTGTCCTTTATGAGCTATATTTTATTTACTTTTTCTCATGGCTGTTTCCTTCCATAATGAGGGAGCAGCCTTTTTAATTTCTCTTCAAATATAAACAAACTTTTAAAAGACCAACAAAAACTACTTGGATAAGATATTCTAATACCAATAAATAACAATAATTTTACAAACCTTTTTGCATTTTTACCTACTTTAAAACAGAGTAAAGAGGACTTACTATATAAATTGTCAAATAAAAATAAACCAATTTGAAGGAGGATTGCTGATGAGTAGGTTGTTTTGTTTGAAAAACTGGAGCCTTATAGCAATTATGACAGCATTGATTTTCTTTGCTGGAATTGTTTTGGGAGTTGCCTTGATTTCTTCAAAGCCGGCAAAAGCAGTTGCATCTCAGACAGTTTCTATCAGAGTTGGAATTTGGCCGCTTGACAACGACGAAGCAGGCAAAAAAGCATGGCAAAAGTATGAGCAAAACTTCAAAAAGAAATATCCCAACATCAAATTGATTCCTGATCCATATTCATATTCACCAGAAACATTTCTTCCAAAAGCAGAAAGTGGAGATTTGCCGAACATATTTTACACATGGTTTACAGAACCAAGAAAGATAATACCAGCAGGATATGCAGCAGATATTACAACATATGCAAAAAAATATGGGTATGACAAGGCTATCAACCCAGATGTTTTAAAGCTTTTGACTTATAACGGAAAAATCTATGGCATTCCACGTGATGGTTATGCACTTGGCCTTTACCTCAACATGAACCTCTTCAAGAAAGCAGGTTTAGTTGACAAGAATGGTTTGCCAAAATATCCAAAGACATGGGATGAGCTTGCAAAAACAGCACAAATCATAAAGCAAAAGACAGGAAAAGCAGGATTTTTCATGCCGAGCAAAGACAATGTAGGTGGCTGGCACTTCACAGCTATCGCATGGTCATTTGGCGCAGAGTTTGAAAAGAAAGTGGGTAACAAATGGGTACAGGGACTTGACAGCCCAGGCGCAGTTGCAGCATTGCAGTTCATCAAAGATTTGAAATGGAAATACAATGTACTTTTGCCGAACACACTGCTCAGCTGGGGCGATTGGATCAAGTATTATGGAACAGACCAGGTTGGAATGGTTTTAGCAGCACCAGACGTTATTAACCTGCCTGTTCAAGATTACAAGATGAGCAAAGATGCGATTGCAATTGTTCCAATTCCAAAAGGACCAAAAGGACAGTATACATTAATGGGCGGAACAGCAATAATGTTCTCATCAAACAGCACACCTGCCCAGATTGATGCATGTTTTAAGCTTCTTGAAGTTATAGGTATGTCACCAAAGGTTGACCAAGAAACACTCAATGCTATAGAGATAAGCCTCAAGGAAAAAGCAGCTCAGGGCTTACCAGTTGGGCCAAGAGCACTTCCTGTTTGGGTAAATCCAGAGAGAGTAAAAGCTGAAGATGCTATATATAAGAAATATACAAATGTAAACATGGCTCTTTTCAAACCATACTATGACGAAGCGTTCAAACACTTGAAACCCGAAGAACCTTACTACTGCCAGGACCTTTATAGAATTTTAGATGGATGTATCCAACAGATATTGACAAACAAGAATGCTGATCCCAAGAAGATACTGCAGGCAGCAGGAAAAGAGTTTCAAACAAAGTTCTTGGATAAGGTTAAAGAATAGAACTTAAGCTACATTCTATCATAGGGAGGAAGCAGAAAAATGCTTCCTCCTAATCATTGAATTTTTTATTTATATATCATATGTGTTAGATGAAATTTTTAAGAAGGTGGGGTTATATTGTGAATAAAAAGATGAGTATATCCAACAGACTATCTGAAAATATCTCTGGGTGGTTAATTCTGCTGCCAAGCATAGTTCTTTTTACCTTTTATATTTGGGAACCAATGATTTATAGTGTAATACTTTCTTTGAATGAGACAAAAGGTTTTAGAATGGAAAGGTTTGTAGGATTGCAAAACTATATAGATGTTCTAAGAGATAGTGTCTTTCATCAAGCGCTGATAAACACATTTTTTTATGTTATATGGTCTCTCATAATAGGTTTTTTGGTGCCTATCATTATTGCCCTTATAATTAATGAAATGGTTCACCTAAACTCATTTTTTAGATTTTCAATATACTTTCCCAATATGGTTCCTGGAGTTGCGGCACTTGTTCTGTGGGGATTTTTGTTTGATCCTAGCGAAGGTGGGCTTTTGAACGCTATCAGGATAAAGCTTGGTTTTCAGCCTTCTGACTGGCTACAAAATCCCAAACTTACAATTCCTCTTTTAATATTTATCATGACATGGAAATCAGCAGGTTCAACAGCTCTAATTTACATTGCAAGGCTTCAGGGGATAAACCAGGAGCTGTATGAGGCTGCTTGCATTGATGGGGCAGGGATTTTTAGAAGGATTATTCACATTACACTGCCAGAGCTTTATTCCACAGCAAGAATGCTTTTGATAATGCAGATAATATTTGTTTTTCAGGTATTGTATGAACCGCTTGTCTTGACAGGTGGTGGACCAAACAACGCATCGCTGTCGTTGATGCTTTTGAGCTACAACTATGCTTTTGTTGATTTTGTTGCTGGAAAGTCTGCAACTGTAAGTGTGTTGGTTACTTTGATTCTAATGTGTCTCACCTTCATATATATGAAAGCTACAAAAGAAAATAATAATGTTTAAAAACCTTGCAAGGAGGCTATAAACTTGAATAAATTGGATCTGAAAACAACGGGTATTATAAATTTTTTAGACTTCAGAAAACCAAGTATAAAAGCGCTTTATTATATACTTTTGTTTATTAGCTGTTGCATTGCATTTGTGTGTTTAGCGCCACCTTTATGGGTGTTTTTATCAAGCTTGAAAAATATAAAAGAATTTGCTCAGGTGCCGCCCACAATAATTCCACATACATTTGAACCTCAAAAGATAATAACAACCTGGAAAACTCTCAATTTTACAAAGTACTATATAAACTCTTTTATTTTAGTAGCAGGAAGTGTGCTATGCGCAATAGTTTTCAATGGTTTGGCAGGATATGTTATCTCAATCATCAAGCCGCGAGGGTATAGATTTGTATTCAATCTAATATTATGGAGTTTGATGATTCCTGCAACTATAAATCTTGTACCTATTTTTAAGAATATAGTTGCACTGAAACTTAACAACTCATACATTCCGTTGTGGTTCAGCTATGGTGCGAATGCTTTTTATGTACTGCTATTTAAAAACTTCTTTGATGAGATTCCAAGAGAAATAATTGAGGCTGCTAAGATTGATGGATGTCCTAACTTGAGATTATTTTACAAGATTGTTATGCCACTTAGCGTTCCAATAATAATAGTAGTGACAATATTTTCCATAAATGCTTCATGGTCAGATTTTCTCTTGCCTTATATTGTTCTTAAAAACCGTGAAAGCTACACAGTTATGATAAAGATATATGAAATGTCTTTCGGAAACACATGGATGTCTGCTGATATGAAGATGTTAGCAGTGCTTTATGCGATATTGCCACCAGTGGTATTAGTAATATTCTTCCAGAAGTATCTCACCCAAGGTGTTGTGATTGGAAGTTTGAAGTAAGAATTTTTGGCAGAACTTCACGCAAAAATAGAAAAAGATGAGGTGTTGGCAGAGTGATAAACAAAAAGGGTAGCAGATATGTAAAAATAGATCCATGGTGCATAATTGAAGAAAATTTTGACAAATCAAACATGAGAGTTTTAGAATCTTTATTTACTGTGAGCAACGGTTACATTGGCACAAGAGGCTACTTTGATGAACTTTTCACAGGGGATACTCACATCGGCACTTACGTTGCGGGGGTATTTGAAGAAATATATGAAAAACCTTCATACAAAGGAGTACCAAACAGAACCCAGTTTATTGTCAACAATGTAAACTGGCTGTATACAAGAATTATTGCAGATGGTGAGGAGCTTGACCTAAACCATTCTAATTTTTCGGAGTACAAAAGAGTGCTTGATCTTAAAAAAGGTATTTTGACAAGAGAATTTATTTGGCACACCAAAAAAGGTTTAAATTTTAAGCTCAAATTTGAAAGATTTATTAGCATCACTCAAAACAATGTATGCTGTCAGAAGATAGAAATAACATTATTGAATAGAAGTGGTAAAGTAAAAATCATAAGTGGGGTTGATTTTTCACACAAGCACAGGATATATGACACAAATTACTGGGAGCGTTTATTTAAATCAAATGAAAATGATTACATCTCTATTGGATGTAAAACAATAAAGACCAACAAAATAAGCATTGCAAACTTTAAAATAGAAGCAAGCAAGACATGTGAACAAGGAATTGTTGAAGGTGAGAAGATCATATCAAAAGAGATGGTTTTTGATATAGAAGAAAATGAAACCGTAGAGATTGAAAAGGTTGTTGTTATAAATTCGTTTGATAGATTAAATGAAAATTTGCAGAGCGAAAATAGAAAGCTTTGTCAGTCCGTATTTGGTCAATATAGCTATTCAAAGCTGAAACAAGAGCACGAAAGATTCTGGGAGAGGATGTGGGAAGAAGTTGATATTGAAATAGGGCAAGATAGCGAAAATCAGCAGGGTATAAGGTTCTGCATATTTCAGATGTTGCAAGCATACTCAGGCATGCAACAGGTTGTTGCTGGGATTGGCGCAAAAGGTTTAAGCGGTGAAGTATACAATGGCAATTCGTTCTGGGACAGCGAGGTTTACTGTCTTCCATTCTATCTATTTACAAACATTGATGCAGCAAAAAAGCTTTTAGAGTTTAGATACTATACCCTGCCTCAGGCACAACAAAGAGCTAAAGAGCTTGATTTGAAAGGAGCATTTTATCCAATTGCCACAATTGACGGTACAGAGTCATGTACGTTGTGGCAACATGCGAATCTGCAGCTTCAGGTAAGTACAGCCGTTGCATACGGACTTTATCACTATTATATTGTCACAAAAGATGAAAAGTTTTTGTTTGAAAAAGGGACAGAGATACTAATTGAGGTTTGCAGGATGCTGGAGAGTAGGTGCCAACTTGGGCAGAAAGATGGCAAGTATGGCTTTTTTGGAGTGATGGGGCCTGATGAGTTTCACATGATGGTAAACAACGATTTTTACACAAATTATATGGCAAAGAAGACTTTTGAGTTTACTATAGAGGTTTTGAAGATGCTAAAGACAAAAGATGAGAAGTTATATAATGAAATAACCAGAAAAACAGAGCTTGAAAGCAGTGAAATAGAAAGATGGGCTGATATTGCAAAAAATATGAATATAATTCAAGACCATCAGAGCAAGGTATTTGAACAGCATGAAGGTTATTTTAACCTGCCTCATATTGAACTTTCAACAATTCCCGAAGATCAGATTCCAATATATAAAAACTGGGCATATGACAGGATATTTAGGTATGACATGATAAAACAGCCTGCAGTTTTGCTTTGCATGCTTTTGTTTAGCTGTGACTTCTCTTTTGAAGAGAAAAAAGCAAATTATGATTATTATGATTTGAGATGTATTCATGAATCGTCACTGTCTCCTTCAATTCATTCCATCTTGGCATGTGAACTTGGCTATTATGACAAGGCTTATGAGTACTTCAGGTATGCCACACGCTTGGACCTTGACAATTACAACAGAAACACTGAAGAAGGACTTCATATAACCTCGCTGGCTGCAGCATGGCTGAACATCGTCTACGGTTTTGGTAGTATGAGATCTGATACAGCGCCCATAAAGCTTGCTCCAATCATCCCAGATAACTGGAGTTATTATTCTTTCAGAATCAAATATAATGGAGCGGTATTAAAGATAGTTGCAGACCCACAGTATGTTACTATCAAAAAGCTCAAAGGTGCAGATGTTGAGCTGATGGTTTATGATAAAACCTACACCATAACAGAAGATGAGATTAAAATCCCGATCAAGAAAAGGAGGTAAATTTGATTTTGAGCTGGAGAATTTCAAAAGAGGGGTTTAACCCCTCTTCAATAGAATTGGACGGTAGCAGATTTCTAATTTCAAATGGATACATGGGATACAGAGGAACCTTAGAAGAGTTTGGAAAGAATGAGCTTGTTGCGTGCACTGTTGCAGGTGTTTACGACAGGTATGATGATAAATGGCGAGAGTTAGTAAACGTGCCAAATGGACTTTTTGTAAAAGTATATTATAACAATACACTTCTTTCTCCAATGACTTTCCAAGATTGTGCTCACACTTATGGTCTTGATTTGAAAGATGCGTATTATTTCAGAAACACAAAATTTTTTGTTGATAAAGAGAAGTGGATAAGAATAAAAACAAAAAGATTTGCAAGCAGTACAGATTATCATCTTTTGTGCTTAGAATATTCTACCACTGCAAATTTTGATTGTGAGATAGAAATAGAAACAGGGATTGATTGCGATATATGGGAGATAAACGGACCGCATTTTAAAGGGATGTCTTTCCAAAATTTAGATGGAATTTATGTAACCCATCTAATAACCAATGAAGGTAAAAACCTCGTAGTGGCTGAAACAACTGATCATTTAGTTAATTTCATTGATGAGGAATACTTACGCTTATATGTAAGAAAAAGCAAAGTGAAATTGGCAAGGGATAAAGAGTTTAAGTTCTATAAATACATGTGTGTTACTCACTCACTTGAATTTGAAAATCCATTTGATGAAGCAATAAAAAGAATAATTGAGGCTAAAAACTTGGGTTTTGACTCTCTTTTTGAAAAACACAGATCAAAATGGCAAGAAAGATGGAGCATATGCGATATCAGTATAGATGGTGATGAAAAGGCAACGCTTGCACTTCGATTTTCCATGTATCATCTTCTAAGTATTGCACCTTATCATTCTGAAAAACTTTCAATCCCTGCTCGTGGACTTTCTGGTCAGATGTACAAAGGTGCAATATTTTGGGACACAGAAATTTTTATGCTTCCTTTTTTCTCGTATACACTTCCAGATGTTGCACGCAATATTGTAATGTATCGTGTACATACCTTAGATGGAGCAAGAAGAAAGGCAAAGGAATATGGTTATGAAGGTGCATTTTATGCATGGGAAAGCCAGGAGACTGGTGATGACGCATGTAGTCTTTTCAACGTCACAGATGTGATTACACAAAGACCCATAAGGACGTATTTTCGGGACAAGCAGATTCACATAAGTGGCGATGTTGTCTATGGCTTTTTTACCTATTACAATGCAACAGGCGATTTTTCAATCTTCTTAGAAGGTGCAGCAGAAGCTGTATTTGAGTGTGCAAAGTTCTATTACTCTTATGCGTATTATAAACCACTAAAAGATAGATTTGAGATTTTAGATGTCACAGGACCTGATGAATACCATGAAAGAATAAATAACAATGCTTACACCAACAGAATAGCAAAGTTTACCTTTGAAAAGGCTATATGGTTATATGACATCCTAAAAGAGAAGTATCCAAATATCTTACAAGAAATTGACTCAAAAACATGTATTTCCCAGTATATTGAAGAAATTAAAGAAGCAGAGCAAAAGATATTCTTGCAAAAGCCAAATGAAGAAGGAATCATTGAGCAATTTGATGGTTACCTTAAGTTAGAAGACATAGAAGTTGAAAAGCTAAAAGAGAAGATGCTACATCCTTATGAGTACCTTGGCGGTGGAAATGGTTTGGCAACTCAAACTCAGGTGATAAAACAGGCTGATGTAGTTGTGCTTTTGAATTTATTTGAAAGTGAATATGAAAAGGAAATCTTAAAAGCAAACTGGGAGTACTACAATAGACACACAGAACATGGGTCTACCCTCAGTTACAGCATGTACGGGCTTTTAGCAGCAAAGCTTGGTAAGCTAAAAGATGCTTATGAATACTTTTTAAAAACGGCACTGATAGACTTAGAAGGAAATTACAAGCAGTATGTTGGGAACTTGTACATTGGAGGTACACATCCTGCCGCAAACGGTGGTGCATGGATGGCAACAGTGTTTGGTTTTGGCGGGATTAGGTCAGAAGAGACTAAAGTTGAGATAGATCCACATCTTCCTTCATATTGGAAAAGCCTTAGATTTAATTTAGTAATTCATGGGAATCTATTTGAGTTTGAGATTTCAAATAGCAAAATTTTGATAAAAAGCACCAGGTTAAAGGATTCAAAAAATAAAAGTTACAGAATTATAGCAAATAAAAGTGAATTTATACATGAAATAGGAAAGCCTCTTGAAATAAATTTGAAAGGAGAATGAAGCATTGGTTTCTATCAAAGTTCTTCTAAAAAATATAGAAGGTGCAATATTTGACTTGGATGGTGTCATTGTAGACACAGCAAAATATCACTATTCTGCGTGGAAAAAGCTTGCAAACATGTTGGGCTTTGAATTTACTGAAAAGGACAATGAAAAGCTCAAAGGTGTTAGCAGAAAAGAGTCGCTTGAAATACTTCTCAAAATAGGTGGCAAAGAAAATGAGTTTAGTGAAGCTCAAAAAGAAGAATTGATGGATATAAAAAACAGCTGGTATTTGGAGTATATAGACAAGCTGACAGAAGATGATCTTCTTCCGGGCGCCAAAGAGCTCATATTGACCTTGAAAGAACAAGGTATAAAAACGGGATTAGCAACAGCAAGCAAAAATGCAATGTTGATACTTGAAAGGCTCAACATAAAAGATTTATTTGATGCAATTGTTGATGGTACGCAGATATCCCGGGCAAAACCTGACCCTGAAATATTTTTAAAATGTGCTCAAAAACTCAAAATAGACCCACAAAAATGTATTGTGTTTGAAGATGCAGCGGCGGGCGTAAAAGCAGCAAAACTAGCAGGAATGTTTGCAGTTGGTGTAGGAGCTTTTGAAATACTTTCTGAGGCTGATATTGTTGTAAGTAGTTTAGAGCAGATGTTGAGAGAGCTAAGTTAGGGCAGCAATTTTATTTAAATAAAAAATAACCAAAAAAGGAGGTCAGAAGATGGCAAAAAGAATTTTGGCGTGCAGTTTAGCTATGGTTTTGCTTCTTTTCTCTTTTTCAGTTGGATTTGCAGACATCAGAGTAGAGACTCCTTACATGGAGTACCAAGGAGATACTTTAAAGTTTTACTCTACAGTTGAAAGCGACATCTATGGAGAGCTTTCCATAGGGGATGAAGTATTAGTTTCAGTTTACGCAATAAAAGAGGACAACAGTAGCATTTTGTTAGGACAAGGGAAAATTGTCATACTTGATGTGTATCAAGACCAAGCGGATGGTAAAATCTACTACAACGGGTCAAACTACAACTTAATAGAAACCAGCATTCCAGTATCAAGTGCACTGCTAACAAACTCATCCAAAATTAAGTTTTATGCAGCATCTTTAAATAAAATCACCAATACATCTAATTCATCGTATTCTATTTTTACACTTCCACCAATCATCCTGCCAAATCCTGCATCTGTTGACAGAACAACTCTTGGAAATGCGGACTTGGAACTGAGCATGTATCTTCCTGCATATGTGCAAATAGCAAAAATTGTTAAGACAGCTACTCGAACCGAACTTAAAAAGGACATAGATTATGTTGTATTGAATAACAAACTCTATTTTAAAAATACCTATGTCAAAAATTTAAGCTTAGGTCAAAATGAATTTGAGATATATGACACCTTGGGAAATATAACAATTTTAAAAGTAAATGTTACTGAGTCTGTGCAGGTGCCGTCAAACCAGCAAGGTTCAACTCCATCTCAGAACTCCGGCTCAGCCGCAACTAATGCAGGAAGCAACCAACAGGGGACTTTTCAACATCCGCCTGCAGAAGATAAATCAAAATTAGAAAGTCCTATAAAAATCACAGTAGACAAGAATTTGAATACAGCAAACACCACAGTAGACAAAGATACAATTTCTAAGTTGTTACTTTCACAAAAAGTGGAGGAGACAAAGAAATTAGTTTTAGATGTCAAAGCACAAGAAAATATAAGCACATATAATATGAACTTGCCAAAAGAGACTTTGCAGGTCTTATCAGACAAAGTGGAAAGCATAAAAATTACAACACCAGTATGTAGCTTGGAACTGAATAAAACAGTGTTACAAGGTATAAAAGACAAAGAAGTTGTTATAAAAGTGTCTAATAAAACAGAGAATATTGCCGAGAGTGTAAAACAAATTTTGGGCCCAAAACCAATAGTTTCAGTTCAAATCACTGCAGAGGATGTAAAATTAGAAAGCTTGGGCAAAAGTGCAGTCAAGCTTGAGATTCCATACAAGCCATCGGCAATTGAAAAGGAAAATACTCACAAGCTTGTTGGTGTGAGGATTGATGAAGACAATATTGTAACTTTAAAGCAAAGCTTTTATTCTGCACAGAATGGCAATTTCGTACTTTTTACAAATCATTTGAGCGATTTTTCTCTCGTTTACAGGGATGTTAGCTTTGACGATGCGTTCTATTCATATGCTAAAAAACAAATTGAGTTTTTAGCGGCAAGAGATGTTATAAAGGGTGTTGGGAAGAACAAATTTATGCCTAAGAATAATATCACACGTGCAGATTTTGTTACATTAATTGTAAGAGCATTTGGGCTTGAAGCTCGAGTGGACTCTAACTTTGATGATGTCCTGCCATCAGATTATTACTATCAAACAGTTGGTATTGCAAAGAAACTTGGCATTGTAAACGGTGTTGGCAACAACAAGTTTGAACCAAAGAAAAATATCACACGTGAAGATGTAATGTGCATATTGGCAAGAACACTAAAGGTTTTGGGTTTACTGACAACAAATGTTGAATCAGAAAAGGTTTTAGGCAAGTTTAATGATGCTGAGCAAATCTCAAGTTATGCAAAAGATGCAATCGCACAGCTTGTAAATGCTCAGATTGTAAGTGGTTACAATAACATGCTAAGTCCAAAGAGGAATCTCACAAGGGAAGAATCTGCTGTGCTTTTGTACAACGTTTATCAAAATATGCTTTTAAAATAATCCTAACTGCAAATAAGGAGGGATGAAAGGTTATGAAGAAAAAGCTCATTTCAATCATAACCATTCTTGTTCAGATTTTAAGTCTGATAGTATATGTACCAATGGTTCATGCCCAAGGCTTGCCTGATTTGATTGTTACAGATATTTCGTGGCAGCCAGCAAATCCTCAGGCAGGCGACAAGGTACTCTTCAGTGTAACAATCAAAAATGTAGGTGATGCACCAACTCCAAGCGGAGTTGTCCATGGTGTTGGATTTCACATTGACAATGACTATACACGATTTTGGTGGACTGACAACTTCACAGGGCCCTTGCAACCTGGAGAAGAGAAAACACTGACAGTGACAGGTGGAATGGGTGGTCCTGATAGAAATCTGCCAACCTGGGATGCTATTGGTGGGCGTCATACCGTATGGGCGTTTGTTGATGATTACGACCCAAATCCAGGTGACGATATAACAGGTAGAATAAAAGAGAGTAATGAAGACAACAATGTGTTCGGGAAAGAAATACTTGTTACAGCCTCATCAACTGGTCCGCGAATTGTCAGAATAAAAAGTAGTTGGACAGGCCAGTATGTTTATCAAGCAGGGGATAAACTTGAGTACAGCTATGACATACCTGCAGAAGATGCCCGTTCACAGTGGATAATTGAAGAGTTTGAAGGCAGTATCAGAATTAAAAATAGAGCAACGTACAATTATATTCACATTCAAAACTATGATTCAAAGAAATATGTTGAATGCGGCAATATAGATGATAGCTGGTACAGCGCACGCTGGGTGCTGGAAGATGCAGGTGGCTCATACAGAATTAAAAGTGTATACAAAAATACACAGTATTTAAATATAGAAGGAAATCCTGGGTATGTTGTTTTGAGTGAAGTTTACCCTGAATGGGATTCCGCAAAATGGATCTTGGAAGATGTTGATATCACTCAAAACTTCACAGCACCACTACCTGACTTGGTTATTGAGGACTTGTACTGGGAGCCGGCAAATCCTCAAGAAGGCGATGATGTTTTGTTCAAAGTAAAAGTGAAAAACATAGGCGAGGGTGCTGTCCAAGAGGGAGAACAGATTGCAGCAGGTTTTAATGTAGATGGCAAAGCACCATGGTTTTGGACTGATCTTTACACAGGAGGTTTGGCGGCAGGACAGAGCATTGTCTTACCAGTTATAGGAGGGTCTGAAGGAAAGTATTGGAAAGCAAAAAGCGGGATTCACACTCTTTATTGCAATGTAGACGATTACGACCCTGACCCAAATGATGATAAAGTGGGTAGGGTAAAAGAGAGTAACGACAATAACAACTCATTCCACAAGCGACTGCCATATATTCCAAAAGCCCAATCAAAGGAAGAACCGCTGCCTCTTATGTGTGGTGCAATCTATGTTGGTGGAAAATTGAACGTTGCAAAGGATGTTTACCATAATGATACAAGAGCAGAAAATAAGGTAATGAAAATAAGAGAAAAGTTTAGTAATCTTAAGAACAACAATAATGTTGATGCTTTGTTATTTGATGAACTGACTAAATATAAGATTGAAAAGGTGGTTGTTGGAACTCCAAATCCTGCTAACGCCAAGCCAAGCAAATTTGCTATGTATTGGGATGAAAATTATCTATACGCAGTTGTTCGAGTTTATGACGCTGCAAAGAGAAAAGATGCACCAGATCCAGGGCAAATATGGAATAATGACAGTGTTGAGATTTATCTTGATATGGACAGAAACAAGGAAGATTCTTATACATCAGACGATTTTCAGTATTTCTTTGGCTGGAACTATTCACAGCCGATGGAGTTCAAACACAACGCAATTCAAAATGTAAGATTTACTCAATATGATTTTGATGATGGTTATGGAATGTTAATCGAAATCCCGTGGACAACACTTGGCGTATCTGTTCAGAAGAACATGGTATTTGGTTTTGATATAGCAATAGATGATAACTATGCAAATCAAACCCGCGGATGCCAATATATCTGGAATTCAAAAGATGACCAGGCATGGCAGTATCCAAATAGGTTTGGTGACTGTCAGCTTGTTTTGGGCCTGGGAACTCCAAAGCAGCTTCCACCACCGCAAAAACAACAAGCTCAAAAACCAGAAGCACCACCATATCAAGTACCAGCTGGCATTGGAGCAAACGTTCCATGGATAGAGCTTGAAGCAGAAAGTGCATCAACAAACGGTGATATCATAGGACCATCTTATGAGGTCAATGATGAAGCAAATGAAGCATCCAACAGAAGGTTTGTAAGACTTGACCAGATTGGAGAATATGTAGAGTTTACTGCGCCCAGTGAAGTAAATTCAATAGTTGTAAGATACAGCATTCCCGATAGCGATGATGGCAAAGGCATTGATGCAACAATTTCGTTGTATGTAAATGGACAGTTTAGACAGAAATTGAACCTTACATCAAGATACAGCTGGGTATATGGAGCATACCCGTGGAGCAACGGCCCATCTTTTGGTGCACCAAGGTATTACTTTGATGAAGTGAGAGCATTGATTGGACAGGTTAACCCAGGAGATAAAATAAGGTTGCAGGTGGACAGCGGTGATGATTCGCCATACTATGATATCGACTTGATAGACATTGAAAATGTCGCACCACCACTCGCAAAACCAGATAATTTCTTGGACATAAGAGATTTTGGTGCGATACCAAATGACGGAAAAGATGACACAAAAGCTATCTATGATGCAATTTTTGCTGCAAAGCAGCAGGGCAAAGATGTATGGATTCCTGAGGGTGTGTTTGAAAAATTAGAAGGACCTGTTGTTGACAATGTATACGCTGGTTTTAGCGGCACAGGCTATGTAAAAGGCTTTGATGTAATTGGAGCAACAGAGAAATTACTCATAACAGGTATACCATCAGATGGAAATTATGTAATGGAAATTCGATACTCAAATGCAACAAACACTAATCAGACACTATCGTTCATGGTAAATGGAAAGAGATATGAAGTTTCACTGCCGCCAACTGGTAGCTGGGATAGTTGGCAGACTGCAACAATTGATGTTGTGCTCAATACCGAAAGAAACCTGCTTCAGATAATTCATCAATATGAGGATACAGGGAATATTTACCTTGACTATGTAAAAGTGAACACTACCTTGTTCGAAGCAGAAGACGGGTGGCTGACATGTCCAATATATGTTGATAATGTGACAATTAGAGGAGCCGGCATGTGGTACTCAACAATAAGTGGTCCATATTCGCAGTTTGTTCTGATGGGTAACAATTGCAAATTCTATGATTTTGCAATATTTGGTGAGACAAATTCACGAATTGACGAGCTTGACGACAATGCATTCTCAGGCTGGGGAGGAACGGGCTCTGTATTAGAAAACATTTGGGTTGAACACAAAAAATGTGGATTCTGGGTTGGAAACTCTAAATATGGTAGGACAGATGGACTTGTTATCAGAAACTGCAGATTCAGAAACTTGATGGCTGATGGTGTAAATCTTTGTGATGGTACTATTAATTCAATAATTGAAAACTGCCATGCAAGAAATACTGGCGATGATGCTTTTGCGATCTGGTCGGCAACTTACAACCAAAATGTCTGGGCATGTGAAAATAACATAATTCGCAACAACACCATACAGCAACCATGGCTTGCTCAAGGAATTGCATTGTACGGAGGCAGTAACAATATTATTGAGAATAATCTGATAATAGATATTCCAACATCTGCAGGAATATTAATTAGTACTACTTTCCCGTGCATACCATTCAGCGGAACATCAGAAGTAAGAAATAATAGTATTGTAAGAGCCGGTGAACCAAGTGGCAAATTGGGAGCAATTAGGATAATGTGTGACCAGCAAGATATATCTGGAATTGTCATCAAAGATATTGACTTATACGATTGCACAGATGTAGGAATAAGATTTATGGGAACAAAACAAGCAAATGGGATTGTATTTGAGAACGTTCGCATCAATTACACTGGTTCATATGGTATCTACGCATCGGGTGAGACAAAAGGAAGAGTAATATTTAAGAATGTCACAATTGACAACACAGCACTTGACAAGGTAATGTTCGAGACTCCTAACATGACAGTAGAAAAGCTTGAGGGTAATAACTGGTAACGAACTCTCCCACCCCCCACTTTGCCATAAGGCAGGGTGGGGGCTTTAAAAAAAGAAGAGAGGTAAAGAGCAGTTATGGGAAATGTTCGCTTAACACAGCGAGAAAGAGAGATTGTAAAACTTATTGCGGAAGGGAAAACAAACAAAGAAATAGCCGCCCAGCTTAATATGAGTGAGCAGACGGTAAAAACGCATATTAAAAATATTATGCTAAAGTTAGAAGCGGATAATAGATATAAAATTATAGCTTGGTACTACAAAAATCGGCAGGAGGTAAAAGACGGTGAATTATAATATGAATATACATACTAAAATGGTTACCACTATCGAGGGATTTAATAATAGTTTTAGTACAGTTAGAATTAAAATAGAAAGAAAAATAAATCAGGAGGAGGTATTGTAGAATATGCTTAAGAGGGCTAAATTGTTAGCGTGGATTACTTTGGTGCTCTTTCTATTATTAAACTTAAATGTGGGTGGTTTTAAGCCAACAGTACTAGCAGATGATTCTAACAATTTAGCAAAAAACAAAAGCATAGCTGCAAGTAGCTATACACAAGTTTATGTTCCCCAAAACGCAAATGATGGGAACATACAAACTTATTGGGAAGCGGCACCAAATTCATATCCAAATACGTTGACAGTAGATTTAGGCAGCCAACAAACATTTAATAGGATTGTTATTAAACTCAATCCAAATCCAATATGGGGTGCAAGGACACAAGAGATTGAAGTGCTGGGGAGCAATGATAATTCTAATTATACTACCATTAAAAGTCGAACAAGTTATAATTTTAATCCCAACACAGGCAATGTTGTAACCATTACATTTAACAGTGTAAGTTATAGATATGTTAGACTAAAATTTTATTCAAATAGTGGAGCAACAGGTGGACAAGTTGCTGAATTAGAAATTTATAACGATGTAGCAAGTAATACAGGCAAATATGAAGCAGAAAATGCTGCATTATCAGGTGGTGCAAAAGTAAACTTTGACCACAACGGTTATTCAGGGACAGGATTTGTTGATGGTTATTGGAATGTTGGTGCAACTACTCAGTTTAATGTTCAGGTTCCAACAACAAAGAGTTATTATCTTTCAATTAGGTATGCAAACGCTACGGGTTCAACAAAGACGGTATCATTGTATATTAATGGGACAAAAATTAAACAACTGAGTTTACCAAATTTAGCTAACTGGGATACATGGGCAGATGCTGTTGAAACGGTGAACTTAAACTCGGGAAATAATACAGTTACAATTAAATACGAAAGTACAGATTCAGGAAATATTAATATAGACTACATTACAATAAGTGATACGCCTCCAAGTAGCGGCAGTGGATTGCCGGACGTGATAATAACCGACATTCAATGGGAGCCAGCAAATCCGGTAGCGGGTGACCAGGTTACATTCAAGGCAGTGGTAAAGAATCAAGGTACAGGACCGACGCCAGCAGGGACAATAGTTGGAGTAGGGTTCCAGGTAGATGGGAGATCGACAATAATTTGGAGTGACAATTATACACAATCGATAGCACCTGGTGAGAGTGTAGTATTGACAGCGAATGGAGGAGTGAGTGGTTCGAAGTGGACAGCGGTAGCAGGGACACATACAATCAGTGCAACAGTAGATGATATCAATAGGTTCCCTGAGAGCAACGAAACTAATAACTCTTTCAGTAAACAAATAACTGTGGGTAGTGGTAGTAGCGGCAGTGGATTGCCGGACGTGATAATAACCGACATTCAATGGGAGCCAGCAAATCCGGTAGCGGGTGACCAGGTTACATTCAAGGCAGTGGTAAAGAATCAAGGTACAGGACCGACGCCAGCAGGGACAATAGTTGGAGTAGGGTTCCAGGTAGATGGGAGATCGACAATAATTTGGAGTGACAATTATACACAATCGATAGCACCTGGTGAGAGTGTAGTATTGACAGCGAATGGAGGAGTGAGTGGTTCGAAGTGGACAGCGGTAGCAGGGACACATACAATCAGTGCAACAGTAGATGATATCAATAGGTTCCCTGAGAGCAACGAAACTAATAACTCTTTCAGTAAACAAATAACTGTGGGACAGCCAACTGGTTGCGACTTGGTAGTAACAAATATAACAATTTCACCGTCCAACCCATCAGCTGGGCAACAAGTAAGTTTCACAGTAACTATTAAAAATCAGGGCAACGTTGCATCACCTAACAATGTAGCGCATACTGTCGGAATTAAGATTGATAACAGCGATGTTATATATTGGAATAATACTTACACATCTTCTATTCCAGCAGGCGGAAGTGTAAACATTACAATAAATAGTGGAACAAATGGTAGTCAATGGACCGCAACCACTGGTACTCACGTTGTTACAGCGGTTGTTGATTACAACAATACAATTCAAGAGCTTAATGAAACAAACAATTCATATTTTACAGTTGTAACCATAGGCTCAACGACCTCTACAGGCCGTGGAGCAGATGTTCCATGGATTGAGTTAGAGGCAGAAAATGGTAGCACAAATGCCCAGGTTGTTGGACCAAATAGGAATGTAGGAGACTTTGCAGGTGAGGCATCTGGCAGAAAAGCAGTTGTTTTAACTCAAACAGGTCATTATGTTGAGTGGACTGTTCCAACAAAAATAAATGCTATTGTGGTTAGATATTGTATACCAGATGCTCCGAATGGTGGAGGAATAAATGCAACTCTTAGTCTATATGTAAATGGTGTCCATAGACAGGATTTACAATTAACATCAAGGTATGCTTGGTTGTATGGACCAGAAGATAATCCTAACAATTCACCTTCGTCTGGCCCGCCAAGAAGAATTTATGATGAGACAAGAGCATTAATAGGTGATGTTCCAGCTGGTGCAACGCTCAGACTTCAAAAAGATTCAAGTGACACAGCAGCATATTATGCTATAGATTTTGTTGACATTGAGTTTGTTGGTCCACCGTTACAGAAGCCTGATAACTTCTTATCGATTACAGATTTTGGTGCAACACCAAATGACACAACTGATGATAGCAATGCAATTGACGCATGTATACAGGCAGCAAAACAGCAAGGAAAGGGAGTATGGATTCCAGAAGGAGTATTCTATCAGAGCCGAAAGGCAATTGTTGATAATATAACAGTGAGAGGCGCTGGAATGTGGTATTCTGTTCTATACAGTCCTAATGATTCGTTTACAGATTGGGGATTTGTAGGTTTTATAATCAATGGATCAAATTGTAAGTTTTATGACTTTTCAATATTTGGCAATGGTACTCAACGTGATACAGGTGGAAAAGCATTTTGTAATTCAGCATTTACAGGTACAGAAATTGGTAATGTGTGGATTGAACATACAAACTGTGGTTACTGGGTAGGTGGAACAACGCCATCGAGTGGTTTGCATATGTTCAATTGCAGAATTAGGAACACTTATGCTGACGGAATTAATTTATGTAACAGCACAAAGAATGCACTAATTGAGAACGTACATGTAAGGCACACAGGAGATGATGGTATTGCAATTTGGTCGGCAACAGATTTAACATCAGAGCCGTGCTCCGGGAACATAATTAGAAAATGTACCGTTCAGCTACCATGGCGTGCAAATGCGTTTGCAATATACGGTGGGAATAACAATACAATTGAGGATTGTGTCGCATATGATACACTAACGTATGGTGGAGTTAACATTAGTTCATGTTTTAATCCATATCCATTTAGTGGAACTACTACAGTTCAGCGTGTAACGTTGGTACGATGTGGAGGAGCATTCTGGGGTGGATTGCAATTTGGTGCGTTCTGGATAAATGCAGACGATTCAAATATTGTTGGCCTTGTGGTAAAAGATATTGATATAATTGATTCAACATTTTCAGGTTTGCATATACAAAGCGAAACTTATGGGCACCCTGTACCAAATGTTTTAGACAATGCGAGATTTGAAAATATTAACATTATTGGCTGTGGAACTGATGGCATTTACATTAGAAGTGGTTCTCGTGGAAGTGCGACATTCAAAAATGTTGTTGTAAGTGGCTGTAATGGATTACCATTAAGAAACGATGCAGCATCAACATTTACAATAATAAGAGAAAGTGGGAATGTTGGTTGGTAAGATGTTAATATAAAATGCTGAGGGTTGTCTCATTTCATATAAATGAGACAACCCTGTTTATTGTTATAAAAGGCAGTAATATCAAATTTGTAATATAGAGAATGGAACTTTCTTTACAATAAAAGCAAGTTAAACTTATAATAAAAATAGGAGGAATGAAAATGGTCAATGAAATTTTAATTAGAAAATTTATAAGAAAATTTTTTGATAATACAAATGAGTATACAATTTTGCAGTTTGTTTGGGTGATTACTGCTTATTATTTTGTTTTAAATTCACTGTTAAAATCCGAAATATTTAAAAACTTAAAGATAAATGGCATTGAAAAGGTCTTAGAGATTAACAATAAACTTTTAGAGTATATTGAAAACTACAACTTATTATGGATAACAGCAACAATAATGCTGTTTATATCATATTTGATTATTACAACAGTTTGTAAATCAATTTTTGAAAATTATAAATATTTAAATACGATCTGTGATTACGGATGGTATCTTAGTTGTTGGTCATTTCTAGTTTATATAAATTATGTGTTATTTATATGGACAGATAAGTATTATCCATTAGTATTATTAATACTTTCAATTGTAGTATATTATATTAAAAAAGTATACACAAAGAGATCAATGGAAAAATTAATCTAATTTATGATAAGGCATTAGGCAACTAAATTTTGTAAAAACACAATATTATTATCAATTCAATAAAAATACCATATAAACTCAAAAATATTAAAATTTTCTAATATAAAGAGGATGGGATAATGTATAAAAGTATAAAGTATCGAATAGTTTTTGTGACCTCAATAATCTTCATTGCATTTATACTTTTAGTGGCATTGGCTTCAAACTTTATATTCAAAGATTTTTTAATGGATTATTACTACCAGCTATTACAAAAAAATGATCAAAGTATAACCAATAATTATAAAGT
>Ga0272449_1000472_pt1 | contig 47562 bp, 49 predicted proteins | sample YNPCB0241_FD_198679 | JGI IMG/M metagenome (GOLD analysis project Ga0272449, IMG submission 198679) | Hot spring sediment microbial communities from Yellowstone National Park, WY, United States - YNP-CB-024-1 | ecosystem: Environmental > Aquatic > Thermal springs > Hot (42-90C) > Sediment...
CATAAGGATCTTCGTTGGTTAAAAATATATAATCACAATATTTAGCAGAAATTTTCCCCATAGCTTCTCTTTTCCATTTGTCTCTTCCACCACCTTGAGCGCCCAAAAGACAAATTAAACGTTTTGGTGAAAAAATTTTAACCGCATTATAAATAGACTCTAAACTTTTTGGTTCATGAGCGTAATCAATTATTATTTGAAAATCTTTATTTGTTTTTATAATTTCAAATCTTCCTAGAGGAGGATCAATTGTGGGTAATATTTTTTGAATAGTTAAAGAATCAATTCCGCAAGCCAAAGCGGTAGCAATAGCAGAACAAACATTATAAACATTAAACATTCCTAAAAGTTTGGTTTCAAATTTTTTATTATGAATTTCAAAAGTTGTTTTGTTTGGATATAAATGAATATTTACCGCTCTAATTAATTTTGAAACCTTATCTTCAAATCCTGTTTCTTTTGAATTTAAAGTATATCCATATTTAAATTGAACGTTTGGCTCTAAAAAGTAAATTACATTTTCATCGTCTAAATTATAAATTCCAATACCATCTTTGCGTTTTGCCACCTTTTCAAACAATTTAATTTTAGCTCTACGATAATTAGAAAAACTACCATGACGTTCAATGTGTTCAGGAGAAATATTTGTAAAAACAGCAATTTTATAATCAATAAATTGATGACGATATTGTAAAATTCCTTCAGAAGATGTTTCAATAACTGCATATTTACAGCCTTCCTCTACCATTTTTTTAATAAGCTCTTGAATAGACCACCTTCCAAGCATTGTTTGTTTTGTTTTATTTTGCCAAACATTTTCCCCAATACCTAAAAGTGGGGTTGAAATTAAACCACATTTAAAACCAGCAAGATTTAAAATTTTAAAAACAAGATACGAAACAGTGCTTTTGCCTTTTGTGCCCGTTACTCCAATTACTGTTAATTTTTTTGATGGAAAACCGTAAATTAAAGCACCAAAAAATGCCAAAAGAAAATGATAGGTTTTATTTACAAAAGGTAAATTAAAAATTTTTTTTAAAAATGGAATTTTTTTAAGATAATCAATAATTAAATCTAAAAATTTGCTCATTTTTTATTTAAAATTTTTAAAGCTTGTTTAAATCTTTCTTCAAATGTTTTAAATTTTGAATCGACTTGCAAAACCGCGTTTTTGGCTTGTTGTTTACTATAACCCAAATTAACCAAAGCTTCAATAATTTCAAAATCAACATCTAAATTTTGAGCTAATCCCTCAGAATCTTCTATTTTAATTTTGTTTTTAAGTTCTAAAATAATTCTTTCTGCGGTTTTTTGACCAACGCCTGAAGCTTTAGTTAAAAATTCGGTTTTATTGTTTTTAATTGCAAGGCTTAAAGTTTTTAAATCATTTTTTTCTAAAATAGCCATAGCTAATTTTGGCCCAACTCCATTTACCGAATTTAACATTTCAAAAAATTCAAGTTCTTTTTCGTCTAAAAATCCGTAAAGCTCAACGTTGTTTTCTTTAAAATAAAAATAAATAAAAAGGAAAGCGCTTTGCCCAACTTCTAAACTATTAATTATTTTTTTGTGCACAAAAATTTTAAAACCAATATCGTTATTTTTTACGACCAAAAAATTTTCACTTTTTTTAAAAATCTTTCCCGAAAGAAAATAAATCATATTTTTTATTATAAATGATTTTATTAAAAATAAAAATATTGACAAAAAAATTTAATTTGCTAATCTAAAATTAGATGACCCCGACAGGGGTCGCGGAGAAGACACGGGGCCCCGGTATGTTCAGCCGGGGCTTTTTTTATTTTAAAAACTAATAATTTATTCTCGACAAAAAGGTTCTAATTTGTTAATTTAAAATTAGTAGCGGGTCCCCCCGCGAGTGCGGGGGGCCGGGCTGGCGTCCCCCCGGCTGATAATATTCAGCCGGGGATTTTTTATTTAAATTCTTTGACAAATTTTAATTTAATATTTATAATACAATGTTTTTGCGGGAGGGTATGGGAATGGTTTTCCTGGGAGCCTCATAAGCTCTCGAAGCAGGTTCGATTCCTGCCCCCGCAACAAGATTGACAAAAAAATTTTAATTTGCTATATTTTAAGTAGCCAAGTACACCTCCTTTACCCTTGCCCCGCCATCCCTCGGAGGCGGGGCTTTTTTTATTTTTATTAAAAATTAATTGACAAAAGAAATAAATTAAATAAAATTAAAATAGGTCTTGTAGCGCTGGACCTCATCTTCGGGTTCGGGGGCCCCTACCGGGGCCCCAATTTTTTTATTAAAATAATATTATGAAAATTCTTTCTGAAAATCGTAGAGCGTATTTTGATTATGAAATTTTAGAAAAATTTGAAGCGGGTATAGAACTTTTGGGCCCAGAAGTAAAAAGCGCAAAGTCTGGAAAATTTCACATTGCTGGAGCACGCGTCCTGCCTTATAATAATGAGCTTTGGCTTGTGGGCGCGAAAATTGAACCATATCAAAAAAATAATATTTTAAATTACGACCCAGAAAGAAATAAAAAACTTCTTTTGCATAAATCCGAAATAAAATATTTAATAGGTAAAGCGAGCCAAAAATTTATGCTTATTCCTTTAAGTGTTTACCTTAAAAATAATTTAATAAAAGTTTTAATTGGCGTCGCAAAAACAAGAAAAAAACAAGATAAACGTGAATTAATTAAAAAACGAGAAGTAAAAAGAAAAATAAAAGAAGAGTATAAATAATTGTTTTTTTAAATTAATTTTGTTATCATAAAGCATGACTGAAAATTTTTATGAAAAAAATAATATAGTAGAAAAAGATAAGACTTATGAATATGATTTTTCTCCGCCATTTGAATCTTTAAATTTTGAAACCCAAGAAAGATATTTAATTGAACCATTTTTTACAAACTTAGATAGGCCTGTTTTTGCTGTACCATTTTTACCACCTGAAATAATTGGAGCATTATGTTCACGAACAAGCAGAGCTAAAGATGATCTGCGTGTTATTTTTTTAAATGAATTTGTAAAACCATTTTTAGAAGATGGAAGCGAATATGGAACATCTTTAAAAAAATTAATTGATTTTCTACACCAAAATCCTATAGAAAACATTTTTTCAAATCCACGCGCTCGGGAATTTTATATTAAATGGCTTGCTCAATATGGAGATGATTCTATTGCCCAAATGGCTGGAACGCATTTAGTTTTTTCTGGAATTTCGCAAGTTGCTATAAAACACTGGGAGGATCAAAGAATTGGCCTTGCTCCAATTGAAAAATCAACACGCTATGTTGATTATTCTTCAAAAATTGCTGGACGATATCGTTATTATACTGATCCAACATTAGAAAAAATGGGCTTGGTGGATGAATATCAAAAAGCAATGGATAATCTTTTTATAACCTATACCAAACTTACTCAAGAATTTTTTGATTTTTTACGCAAAAAATATCCTGATGAAAAAGAACTTGTTTTAAGAACAAAAACTTTTGATACTTTGCGTGGAATTTTACCGTCTTCAACTTTAAGTCAAGTTTCTTTTTTTGGAAATGGACAAGCTTTTGAATATGCTATTTCAAGAGCAAAAAGACATAATTTAGGAGAAATTCGCTGGACAGCGGAACAAGCAAAAGCGGAATTAGAAAAAGTTGTGCCTGCTTTTTTAAGAAGATTAGATTCTGAAGAAGCTCAAAATTATCAAGTTTATTTAGGAGAACGCAGGCAAAGAATAAGAAAGGCTATTTTTGATTTTAATTTTGGAATAGAACCAAAAAAAGAAATTCCAAATTTTGAAGTTAAATTAATAAGTTATGATCCTGATGGAGAAAATAAGGTTATTGCGGGATTAATTTATGAAACAGCGCACGAATCTTTTGAATCTATTTTAGAAAAAGTTAGAAAAATGTCGCAAGATGAAAAAGAAAAAATTTTGGCCCAAGCAATTTATGGAAGAACAAAAAGATTTTACAAAGTCCCAAGAAGTTTTGAAATGGCTGATTTATGCTTTGAAATTGTAATGAATATTGGCGCTTGGCGTGATCTTCACAGACACAGAATGCACACGCAAATGCGCCAAAATTGGAGTGTTTATCACGGATTTGATATACCTGAAGAATTAAAAGAATCTGGGTTAGCTCAAAAATTTGAATCCGCTATACACCAAGTTGAAGATGTATTTTTAAAAATAGAAAAACACGATCCAGATTTAGCTCAATATACAACAACGCTCGCGCATCGATTAAGATTTTTACAAAAACAAAATATGCGCGCATTTTTCTGGGAAACAGAACTTAGAACAATTCCTGCAGGTCATCCAGATTACCGCAGAGTTGAACAAGAAAAAGTAAGACTTGTAAGAAGTATTTATCCCTTGCTTACAAAATATCTTTTAGCTGATATGAATCAATACGATTTTGCTCGCAGGGGGGCAGAAGAGCAGGCTCGTGCAAAAGAGGAAGAATTAAAAAATTATTTTCAAAAATTTTATAGCTAAAAACAACTAAATAAATTTCGCATAGAGTAGGTCATTTTAATTTATGAATGACTCCGAATAAATATTTGTTATTAAATCTTTATATATTTATCAACTAATTTTTGGGTTTTTGTTGGATAATTTTTTGTCCATTTTTTTAATAAATTTTTATTAATTTTAGAATAATCAATGTTTGAAAAATTCATTTTTAATTTACCCAAAGAAGCTAAATAAAATGTATCTAATAATGCTTTTTCTGGGCTCGCTAAATAAATATTATCCCGCAATATATAACCAAAAAATAATTTTTTTTGAATTTTGCGATATTCAATTTTTGTATTCATTAAATTAATGCTTTTTGTTTTTAGTGTTGTAGCAAAAGTAATAGTATAAGGCATTTGACTTAAAATTCTCCATAAATAAAGTGCGTATTCAAAAGAAATATAAGAAGGAAAATAAATTTCGTTTGCCAATTTTTCTATTTTAATTTTTGAATTCGGCAAAATATAAATACCCCTGAAAACTTTAATAATTTTTTTAGCTTTAATAAGTCGCCAAACAATAACTTTTAAAGAGTTTTGTTTACCTTTCCAAATTTTTTTAAAATCCGAAAAAGTAAAATAATCTTTGTTTATTTTATTTAATTTTTCTAAAAATTCATTTTTCATTTTATTAAATCATCAATAATTTTATGATAATTAACCGGCAAATATTTATTAAGGGTTTGTTTTATTATTTTTTTATCAATTTTAATTTTGGGTTTTTTAAATTGTTCTTTTAATTTTTGACTAATAAACCACAAATCAAATAAATCTCGCGGTTCTTTTCTGTTTTTAAAAGCTAATTTTTTAAATTTTTTAATTGTTTTTAAATCTAATACAAACAACAAAACATTAAAATTTGATATTGGCGAATTTAAAAGTCTTAATTCAAATCCCCTTTTTAAAATTTTTTTACGAATTTCAATTTTTAAACTAAAAGGCAAGGTTAAAAAATCTTCTTTTATTTTAAATTCTGCCAAAAAGGTAAATTTTTTATTTTGTAAATCTGATATTTCTAAATTATATTTTTTGGCAATATCTTTTATTATTTTTTTAAAATCATCAAAAGAGATTTTCTTTTTTAAATAAAAACCAAGATCATCTGAAAAACGCGGGGAATTATAAGCTAAACGAAGGGCGGTTCCGCCAATAAAAACAAGCTTTTCTCCTAAAGGACTTTCTGCTAATTCTTTTAAAATAAGCATTTCCCAATATTCCCACACAATTTGATTAATATTAGTTTTCAATTCCTTGCTAAATTGTTCAGCCAAATTTTTGTCCATTTTTTTTACAAAAATAAGATCCTCTTAGGTTAACAATTTTGTTAACCTAAAAGGATTATACTATAAATAAAAATATAAAGCAAATATCAATAAAAGTAGATAAGAAAATAATTAATAAGGATTTAAATTAATAAAATTCTATTTAGAATAAAAACTTATAGGAATTTTAACTTCTTTAATACCCAACTCGTTGTCTTCTGGTGGAGCAAGGTAATAAACTTCCATTAAAAAAGATGTTTGTTCTTTTTCTTCGATACTAAAATTCAACCAACAATCTTTACCCCCATTAAAACTATGAACTGTGTCTTTTACTAAATTAGCTAATGTATCTAATTCTTTTGGTTTTATTTTTGTTTTGCCACTCAAATAATCCGCTATTAAATTTATGCTTTCTTGTGGAAAATTAAATACTGTATCTAAAATTGCTTGCCTTATATTAATCATCGATGGAGTAAGTTGAGATGGTTTTTCGGTATAATAATCTTCTTCATCAAAACTATACGTTTTCATATGTCCGGCGTTTGGGGCGTACACCGCTTTTTGAAAAATAGGACTATATAAATCTTCGAGTTTCGCACACAATTGTGTATATCTTTTTCCTAAATCCCTACAATAAGAAAAAGCCTTTTTAAAACTTACGCTCTGATTATATAAAATATTTTGTGCTTCTTTTTCAATTAAAAAAAGTTTCTCTAAAATTTTTTGACCTTCTGTATAAGCTTTTCTGCTTTTAAGTTCTTCTTCTATAGCAGACGGAAAACTTCTTTTTATTAATTCAGAAAAATCTTGTAAAGAAAATGAACCAGAAAAAAGTCTAACCCTAAAGAATCTATCAAAAACTCTTAATCTCTCGCGATAATATTCTTCAAAAGCAGACAGCCATTTGGGGAATTCTTCAAAAGGAACAGAAACCAATTGATAGACCAAAATAGCCCTTGCTTCTGGATTGTTTAAAAATGAATGATTCTTATCTAAAAAATTAGCTACAATATTTATAATTTCTTTAGCTTTTTGTGCCTCTTGTGGAGGAAGAGAAGAAAAAAGATGAATATATAACTCTCCAAAAATGGATGATTTTAAATATTCGCCCAATTTACCATCTCGAATATACGCCAAAACCTTATCTTTAATCATACAAAAATTTCTCCTTATTTCTTGATTGGGTGGTGATTTAACAAAAGAAGGGCGAGTTTCAAAAGAATAAAATAAATTAAACACTTTATCGTTTATAAAATGTTGTCTTTCGTGGAGTTCTGTCCTTCTTATCAATTCTAAATCACGACCCTCTTCGCTACGAATCAAAATAACCGGAATATAAATTTTAGAAAAAGGTAGTCGAATCTCGGGAGTATAACATCCACTAGTTTTATCAGCTTTTTTAAAACTTTCTTCAGTTACTTGATCTTCTTTTTTTGAAAGACAAACCACTGTGGTATAGTCTTTTAAATTAGAAAAAGTCATAATAAAATACGTTTCTCGGCGCCAGAATTTTACTTTTCCTTCTGGTTGTTTTTTGGTAAGATTAAAAAATATAAACTCTCCCCACTTTTCTGGGGTCATAATCCCGCTACGTTCTTTATCAAGCTCTATTCTTTTTTTCATAATTTTTTCAATTTGTTCTACTTTAAATCTTATTTTTAAATAATTCAAAATAGCCTTTCGAAATCCCTTCTTAAATTTCTCTGGAAGAGAATTAAGCTCTTTTTTAATTTGAGGATTAAGTAATGGATGGGGCCCCGATTCTTCGCTTTTCGAAAGTAAATTTTCAATTTGTAAAGCTTTAAGTGCTATATTATGATTGTGTCGTATTACTTCAAAACGTCTCCGTTTTGCTCTTTCCTCTGATATTTCAGATTTTTTATTATTATCTTCTTCAGCTACATCAATTTTCTTGTTTGATTTTAATATTCTTTCGGTCATAAACTTTTACTAAACATTTTAATATAAATTATAACACAAAAAAGTATTACATAACAAAAAGTATTACATAACAAATAATAAATTAAAAACTCTTGGAGCTATAAACTATATTATTTAATACAATATTTGCGTCTTTTAAATTAATAATTTATATTTAATTAATGATTTTCCATTCTTTAAATCCTCAACAAAAATCTGCAGTATTTTCCGAGGAAAAACCCCTGCTTATTGTTGCGGGTGCAGGCACGGGCAAAACAAAAACTCTTACTTGCAGATTAATTTATTTACTTCAAAAAGGAATTTCGCCTAAAAACATTTGTGCTATTACTTTTACAAATAAAGCTGCTGAAGAAATGAAAAATAGGGTATTTTCTGCCTTAAAAACAGAAAAAAGAGTTAATTTAAATGATTTATTTATAGGAACATTTCATTCTTTAGGAGCAAAAATTTTAAGGCAAGAAGCGCCAGTTTTTGATCGAAACAAAAATTTTGTTATTTTTGATGAAGATGATTCTTTTTCTTTAATTAAATTAATTTTAAAAAATGAAAATAAAAAAAGAGAAAGCCCATCATTTTTTAAAGATAAAATTTCAAAAATTAAAAACAATATTTTAAGTTTTTCAGAAATAGAAGATAGTCCTCAAAAAAATGAAATTATAAATATTTACGAAAAATATGAAAAAAAATTAAAAGAGCAAAATGCTTTTGATTTTGATGATTTAATCCAAAAAACGGTTTTGCTTTTTAAAAAAGATAAAAATATTTTAGAAAAATACCAAAACAAATTTCAATATATTTTAGTAGATGAATATCAAGATATAAACAATATGCAATATGAATTAATTTATCTTTTAGCTCAAAAATTTAAAAATATTAATGTTGTTGGAGATGATGCGCAAACAATTTACAGTTGGAGGGGGTCAAACATTGAAATATTTTTAAATTTTGAAAAAGATTGGCCTGGAGCTAGGGTTGTTTTTCTTGAAGAAAACTATCGTTCAACTTCAAATATTTTATCTGCCGCTTCTGCTGTTATTTCAAAAAATATTTATCAAAAACCAAAAAATTTATGGACAAAAAATGGTAGCGGTGAACCAATAAAAATAATTGAAGTTAAAAATGAAGATGAAGAAGCTTTGTGGGCTTCAGAAAAAATTAAAGAATTACTTAAAGAAAAAAAATCGATTGGTGTTTTATATCGAACAAATGCGCAGTCACGTTCAATTGAGGAACATTTAAATGCAAAATCTATCCCTTACAAAATTTTTGGTAGTATAAGATTTTATGAAAGAAAAGAAATAAAGGATATTTTAGCTATGTTGCGTTTAATTGAAAATCCTTATGACGAAATTAGTCGCGAAAGAATTAAAAAAACCTTTACAAAAACAATTCAAAATAAAATTTTTGAAATCATAAATAATCCTCCAAAAAACGCTTCGCCTCAAAAATTAATAAGTTTGTTTTTAAAAAATACAAATTATTTAAATTACATTGAGCGCAATTTTTTAAATTTTAAAGAAAGATTTGAAAACATTGAAGAATTAATGCGCTTAGCTTCATTATTTAATAATTTAAAAGACTTTTTAGAAAAAATTGCTTTAAGTCAGCCTCACGATGAACATAATGAAAAAGAAAAGAAAAATGCTCTGGTAGAATTAATGACCATTCATTTAGCTAAAGGGTTAGAATTTGATTATGTTTTTATCCTTGGTGCTTGCGAAGGAATTTTACCTCATAAACTTTCTTATTATAATCAAAAAGAAATGGAAGAAGAAAGAAGATTGATGTATGTTGCAATGACAAGGGCACGCAAAGATTTATTTATTAGTTTTTATAAAGAACCTTCAAGATTCCTTTTTGATATTCCACAAGATTTAATTAGTTTTATTAGTTTGGTTGGAGATAAAGATGAGTTTACAGACGACGAAGAAAATTATATTCATATTTTATAAAAAAATGCGCTTGGGACAACATTTTTTAAAAAACAAAGAAAAAATTAAAAAAATAATTAACGCCTTAGAAATTTCTCAAAGTGATTTTATTTTAGAAGTTGGTCCTGGCCACGGCGAGTTAACAAAAGAAATACTAAAAAAATCAAAAAATAAAAAGGTTTTTGTTTTGGGTGTTGAAAAAGATAAAAAACTTGCACTTAAACTTCGTAAAGAAATTAAAAACAAAAAATTTAAAATTCTTTGCAGAGATATTTTAAAAATTCTTCCAAAAATAAAAAATTTTTTACCTGAAAATTCAAATTTTAAAATAGTTGGCAATATTCCTTATTATTTAACGGGAAAACTTTTAAGAATTTTATCCGAGCTTGAAACAAAACCGGTTTTTTCTGTTTTTACCTTACAAAAAGAAGTTGGGGAACGTATTGTTTCAAAACCACCAAACAATAACAAGCTTTCCGCTATTTTAAATTTTTGGGCAGAACCCAAAATAATTACTTATATTCCAAAAAATGACTTTTATCCAAGACCAAAAGTAGATTCTGTTGTTTTAAAATTAATAACAAAAAATCAAAGGCCAAAAATAGATGAAAAACTGTATTATAAAACAGTAAATATTTTATTTAAACAACCAAGAAAAACAATATTAAATAATATTTTGTTAGAATTTAAAATAAAAAATCAAAAAGAAAAAGAAGAGTTATTCCAAAAAATTCAAAGCTTAGGAATCAATCCTTTATGTAGACCCCAAAACATTGGAGAAAACGAAATTATTCAAATTGCTAATTTTTTAAATGCTTTTAATTTAAAAAATTCTGTGATAAAATAAGATAAAATAATAATTGTATTTGTTTTATTTTTTTAATATAATTTAAATAATGCAGGAAAATGAAATTCAAAAATTAATTTCTATATTTTTGGGGCTGGCTATCTTAGTTAGTTCGGGTGTTTTTGTAATCTCTGGTTTTGTAATTAACCAAAATAATGACGAATTAAAAATACAAAATTTAGAAACTCAAAATTCTTCTAAAAACCAGCCCCAAAGCGCTTTTGTTGAATCTCCAAAAGACTTACCTAATTATTACTCTACTATTTCTTTAGATGATGAATTCCAACCAACCGGAAATTTAACTGATGATTTTGCTTCTTACGCAGCGCGCGAAATTGTAAAAGCTAATCCAAATGGTCCACAAAAAGATGAAAGTGGTCAAAATATTACTATCCCCGATATTGAAAGTTTAACAACTAATTTCGTAACAAATACCTTATCTAAAATTAACCTGCCTGATTGGGACAAAGAAGTTAATAATGCTATTAATAAAACAAAGTTTGTTGATGATGATTCTATAAATACATTAGTGGAATATTTAGATAATTTTAATGAAATTTCACAATTAGAAATTATAGATAATAACTTATTAAACAAATTTGAATCCGATACTAATACATCCCCAAAGATCGTATCTGAAGTGGCTTATGAAAAAATTTCAAATGTTTTTAATAAAATCTCTAATTTAACTGTCCCGAAAAAAGCGGAAAATTTCCATAAAAATTTTATAAAATTATTAGTTTATCAAAAGAATCTACTTTCTATTTATCAAAAAATAAATACAGATCCTTTGTATGTTTTTTATAGTATTGAAAAAAACAAACCCATTATTGATTTATCCTTAGAAAATATTAAAAACGAATCCGAAAAAATAAAAAATGATTTAATTAATAAAAATAATTCATCTAATACAATTAAAAATAAATTTGGTTTTATAAATATATTTATATTCAAAATACAAAAAGCAAACGCACTTATAGTTCATGATCCTGGAAATACAGCTGTTAATGCCGCCACAAAAGCTACTGTTTGGGCTCAATTAGGTCATATTTTAATGGAGTGGGGTAGAAAATTAGCTACTGAGATTTTAAAAGATCAGCTTATTCATAAATTGGTTCAACAAGTAATTAGATGGGTGCAGGGTGGGGGCAAACCTCAGTTTGTTACTAATTGGAAAGGGTTTTTAACCGATGCGGTTTCAAGAGGTGTGGGCGAGGTGCTTTACCAAGCTTATCCCAGAATATGTCAACCCTTTAGACCTCTTGTTGAGGTTGCATTCCAAAATGTTGGTAATATTTATGACGAATATGTTGCTTGCACTCTTGGAGATATTGTTAATAATCTTCGTAATTTTTATAATGATTTTAGATATGGTGGTTGGATAGCTTATGGAAGTATTTTACGTCCTGAAAATAATTACTGGGGTGAATTAATTATTGTTCATGATCTTGCTTTACTAAAAGGAGCACAAGAAAAAGAAGCTCAAAAAAGCGATGTTCAGGCAAGTAAGGGGTTTTTATCGATGAAAAAATGTGTAAAAGAAAAAAAATCGGCCCCCGTCTCAAGAAGTATTGCTGTGCAAGCGCCGAAAATGCCGAACACAAAATTAATATGCGGGCCAGTGAATAAACCCGAACTTAATATCAAAGAAGACGAGTGTATTTTCACTACATGCGAAGAATACGAAAACACTACTCCTGGAGGATTGGTTGCTGATATCACTAGTCAAGCTGTTGGTAATTCTCCTATAGCAAGAATTGTAAACGCTCAAGATATTACCGCTTTGGTTTCTGCATTAGTAAATTCTGGATTAAATAAATTAATTCAGGCCGGACAAAGAGGATTAACAAGTCTATTTAATAGCAAAGAAACAGCACCCTCACAAAATACAGTTACAGATATAAATGATCCTTGTTTTGGAGAAATTATTGGTTCAGAATCTTATAATGAATGTCGTGGGGTAACTAGTGGCAACGGAATGTATAAAACAGACACCGGATATCAACAGACATTATTACTTCAAAAAGCAAAAGATATTTATAATCAATTAAATGACAATATTTCAAAAGATAATGAATATTTGGGTATTGCTCCAGAAGTTCAATCCGGATTAGAACAAATAGGTGGATGTGATTCTGGCGCACCCCTTTGTCCCAACTTATCATCTCAAGCCTGCGAATTAAAAAACAAAATCGAAGAAGAAAAAAATAGAATTACAAACGAAGAATTACCAAGCTTAGAAAATGCACTTAGAGAAATTCGCGGAATTATGAATGAATTATATGGTTCTGGACAATTATCACTAGAAAGAATTAGCGAAATCAATGAAATAATATTAAGATATAATGGAGAGCCTGGTCTTTATGCTCCACAAGAAGCGCTTGATAATTTAAAGGATCTACAATCCGCTGTTGATCAAAATATTTCTGGGTCGCCACAATGCCAAACACCCCTACCGCAATTATAAAAAAATGAAATTTTTAAAAAGAAAAAATAGAATTTTGGTTGGATTATTTATATTTTTTGTAATATTTTATTTTTCTAATCTCACACAAGTTTTTGCTCAAAATTCGAGCACATCCACACAAAACAATTCTCAGAGCACATCCACACAAAACAATTCTCAGAGCACATCCACACAAAACAATTCTCAGAGCACATCCACACAAAACAATTCTCAAACTGATAGTGGTGGATTGGTTGGAAAGATAGCTTCTGGGATAGTTACTGGCATTACTAACATAACTGCTGGCGTTGTTGGTTTTATTGTTTTTGTTATTAGCTTCTTTATTAGCATTGTTTTAGGTGCGGTTATTAATCTTGAAGCTTGGTTTATTGAAATTGTTTTAGCAATGAATGACCAAATTCTTAAAAGCGAATTTGTACAGGTTGGGTATCAAATTTCCTTGGCTGTTGCTAATTTGATTTTTGTTGCGGGATTAATTGTCATAGCTATTGCTACGATTTTAAAAAGCAAAAGTTATTCTGTGAAACAAATCCTTTGGAAATTAATTTTAATGACTGTTTTGGTTAATTTTGGATTAAGTATTGCTGGAACATTAATTCAAATTTCTACCGACTTTAGTTGGTACTTTTTGGATGCGGTTAATCCTGGTGGTGGTCCTGGTGAATCTCAATATATTAGATTTGCAAGCACTATTGCTGGAGCTTTTAATCCTCAAAGTTTTTTTATAACAAATATTACTGAGGGGGGTGAGGCCCAAACTGCTTCAAATAAAAACGTGGCGGGCCCAATAACCCAACAAGACCAAAAACAAATTGCTGGCTTGTTTGGTGGTTCTTTGGCTAAAATACTCACTCCTATTGTTTCTATATTTTTTACAATAACATTTTTAACCATAATTATTATTACATTGGGAGCCTTGGTGGTAATGCTTATAATTAGATATATAGCTATTAGTCTTCTTTTAATACTTTTACCTTTGGCTTGGGCTTTATGGATTTTCCCCAATATAGGTAGTATGGCTGGTCTTAATCCGTTTAGAGAGTGGTGGAATAGATTTATTAGATGGACATTTTTTGCTCCTATTGTATTATTTTTCTTATATCTTTGTTTACTAACTTTAAGAGCAACACCTGGGGGCGGAGGGGGTCTTTGGGGTACAGAAACAAAAATTCAAAATGTAACTTTTACATTTAATAGAACTGGTCCGCTTGGTGGTCTTGAAGCTTTTGGTGGTAGTTTTTTAATAAATCTTTTAGTACCAATTTTAAATGCTGTAGTGATGACGGGGTGTGTTATGGGGGGGTTGATAGTTGCAAACAAGCTTAGTATAATGGGAGCCAAAAAAGCAGAAGATGTTGCATATGGAACAGCAAAAAGCGTTGGAATGTTTGCTTGGAATAGAACTAAAGGTCTTGGAGCTACTGGATTAAACAAGCTTCTTCCAAAAACACCACCTCCGCCAGATAAAAAACCATTGGGCAGAGCTTTGCATGCTGTTGGTTTTAAGGCTGGGCAATTAGCTGAAAGATTTGGGGTTAGAGAAAAAATAGAAGAAACGGCGGAAAAATACGGACCATCTACTTGGCCATATTTACCAAAAAATTGGATGCAAAGAAGAAAACAAGCAAAAGAAATAAGAAATGAAATTAATAAAATTAATGAAGAATTAAAAGATATACCCTCTGCTATAACTCGACGTCAAGCAGAAATTCAAAGTCTTGAACAACAACTAAATACTATAAAATCAAAATACCAACCCGATCTTCAAAGACTTGAAGGTATTATTTCTAATATTCGATCTCAAATCGAAAAAACAACAGATTCTCAGGCGTTGGCTCAACTTTATCAACAAAGACAAGCTTTAGAAGCAGAACAAAATAAAATAATGCAACAAATGAATGAAGAAACAAAGCCTGTAAGCGACCAAATTAGCAAGATACAAGGAGAATTAGAAGATTTAAGTGGCACGCTTATGGCTAGAAGAAGAGAAAAATACCAGCAAATAAGAGATCTTAAACCTGAAGGAATTTTTGGTACTATAATAAATGCTGGTATGGAAGCTTATAAATCAAAGAAAAAGAAAGTTAAAGCTCCAAAAGAAAAAATAGAAAAAATGTCAGAAGAAGTAAAAGAACAAATAGAAGATTTAGGAATAGAATTAGAAGCAGAAGAAGAAAAAACAAATCAGCAACAACAAAATCAACAAAAAAATCAAAATCAGCAAAGTCAAACTAAAAAAGTATAAAATACAAAAATGGTTTTAGATCAAATTACAATTGAAGATATTTTAGAAAGATATAGCGTCTTGCCGGACGAATTACTTGCTGTTTTAGAGGATCCCAATACTGAAAAAATAGTTGAAACGATTTGTCAAAAAAATAATGTTTCAAAACCGGAATGGATTGATACAATAAAACAATTAGTTGGATATGTTTTAATGGGCTTTATTCATTATTATGATTTAGGAGCGGAAATTAATACCGAACTTAATTTTCCTAATCCGAAATTAGGAAAAGATATTGCTTCTGAAATTGAAACTAAAATTTTTGCCTCAATAAAAGATATTTTAGAAAAAAATTATTCTCCTTTGGTCCCCAAAAAAGAAGAAGTTTTTGTTGTGCCAACACCTGAGGTTTTAAAAGAAGAAATTAAAAAAACACAAACAACACCCCAACCAGAACCAGTGCTTCAAGAAAAAACAATTTTAGAAAAACAAAAACCGCAAGAAACCCCACCAAAACAACCAGAAATACCCAAGCCTGTCTTTATAACTGAAACGATAAAATTACAAGAACAAAAAATTCCGCCCCAACCACAAACAATTCCAATTCAAAAAGAAACTCATTCGGAGCAAAAAATTCCTACTGTTTTAATTTCTGAAATTAATATTCCTCCAAAAGTTCAAGCGCCAATACCACCAATACCGCCCCAATTAACCAAAACCCCACCACCGCCCCAACCAACACCCCAGACACCAGAAAACACACCAATCCAACCAAAACCAGAAACAATTTCTGTTCCAGCCCCACCAACTCCAACACCCCCACCAGTTTTTCTTCACAAAGAAGAAATAATTTCTCCAATTAAAAAGGGGGTTGAAATAAAACCACCAGAAATAAAAATTTCAAATATTAAACCCCCTCCTCCACCACCAAAACCGGTTCAAATTGAAATTGGCAAAAAAGAATCTCAACCATCGCCCAAAATACCACAAGTTAAAATTAAAAATTATTACGAAACAGACATAAAAGAGGTTGATACAAAAAGCCAAACCCTACCACCAAAACCACCACAACCACCAACCCCACCACCTCCACCACCAAAATAATCAATTAAAAACTAATTAATCTTGATTTTTTAAATTAAAATAATATATTTTAATTATGGCTGGACATAGTCATTGGGCAGGAATAAAACATAAAAAAGAAGCTGAAGACAAAAAGCGCGGAGCAATATTTTCTAAAATTTTATCCGCAATTACTGCTTCCGCTCGAACAAATCCAAATCCGGAATTTAATCCTAAATTAAGATCTTTGATTGAAAAAGCAAAGGGCCTAAAAGTTCCACAAGAAAATATTCAAAAAGCAATTGAAAGGGTAAATTCTGCTTCTGAGGCGCAAGAAGAATTATTAGTAGAAGCTTATGGTCCTGGAGGTACAGCTTTTTTAATAGAAGCGACAACAAACAATAAAAATAGAACCATATCTGAAATTAAAAGCTTGTTTAATGATTTGGGTTTAAAATGGGCTGAGCCCGGAAGCGTTCGTTGGGCTTTTGAAGAAGACACAACCAACTTTATTTGGGTTCCAAAATTTAAACAAGAAATTAACGACGAAGATAAAAATAAAATAAAAGAAATAATTTCTAAAATCGAAGAAAATCCAGATGTTCAAAAAGTTTATACTAATGCTAATTTATAAAAATGATTATTTTAGGTATTGATCCTGGTATATTTAAAATTGGTTATTCTATTATTGAAATAAAAAATAAAAAACCCGCTCTTAAAAGCGCTGGTATTTTAAATTTAAAACAAAAAGATAATGTTTTAGTTTTAAAAGAAGTAAAAAAACAAATAGATAAGCTTTTAAAAAAATGGAGGCCAAAAATTTTGTCTATTGAAAAACTATTTTTTTCAAGAAACCAAAAAACTGGAATGTTTGTTGCTCAAGTTAGGGGTATAATTTTACTTTCTGCTTTAGAAAAAAATATTAAAATTATAGAATATGCCCCTAATGAAATTAAGGCTTTAATTGCTGGTTATGGCTTTGCGGATAAAAAAGCAGTTGCAAAAATGGTAAAATTGATATTAAAATTAAAAGATGAAAAAATAATAGATGATATAACGGATGCTATAGCTTTAAGTCTTGGGCCTTGTCAAAATTTAATTTTTTAATTATTGACAAATAAAAATAAGTTTTTATACTTCCAAATATAAAAGGTCGATTATTCTTTTTTAAAAATGTTACTCGCTGAAAAAGAAATTAAGATATATCTTCAAGACGATGAAGAGAGTGAAGAATTTGAAGAAGAAGATTTTGATTGGGAAGAAGGCGAAGAAGATTTAGAAGGAGATGAAGGAGGAGATGAAGAAGGAGATGAAGAAGGAGATGGATACAGATTAGGAGATGAAGAGGATTTATAAAATATCTAAAATTAAAACAAAAAAAACAACACCACGGGGTTCCGTGGTGTTGTTTTTTTGTTTTTTTGTGCTAAAAATAAAATAAATGGCCAAAATTAAGATTTATAAAAAAAATAAGAAGTTTAAATTTGAATTTTTTTTATTTGGTTTTATTCTGTTGGGTGTTATTGTTTTAATTTATTTTTTAAATATAGCTTTTTTTGTTTGGAATCAAATTCCATTAATTGAAAATTTAAATATAAAAAATTTTGCACAATCTACTCGCATTTATGACCGCGAAGGCAAGGTTTTGCTTTATGAACCAAATAGTGGACAAAAAAGAATTGTTGTTTCTGAAGAAGAAATACCACGCTATTTAAAATTAGCTACTGTTGCTGTTGAAGACGAAAAATTTTATGAAAGTCCTGGTGTTGATTGGCGAGCTATTATTCGCGCTTTAATTACCAACATCTTACGTGGCAAGGTTGTCCAAGGGGGCTCAACCATTACTCAACAATTAGCTAAAAATGTCTTTTTATCTTCCGAAAAAACATTTACGCGCAAATTAAAAGAATTCTTTTTAGCATTAGAAATTAATCGACGTTTTGATAAAGATAAAATTCTTTGGTTTTATCTTAACGAAATTCCTTATGGTCCAAATATTTACGGTGTTGGAAGCGCTAGTCTTAATTATTTTAACAAACCTGTAAAAGATTTAAATTTGGCAGAATCCGCTCTTTTGGCTGCTTTACCACGCGCTCCAAGTTATTATTCTCCTTGGGGAAGTCGTGTTGATGAACTTTTAGAAAGACAAAGATTTATTCTTAAAAAAATGAAAGGTTTGGGAATGATTGATGAACAAGAGTTAGAATCCGCCCTAAATTATAAAATAACTTTTCAACCACAAAAAGGAATTTTAGCTCCTCATTTTGTTATGGAAGTTTATGATTATTTAATAAAAAAATATGGCGAGGATAAAGTTCGAAGTGGTGGATTGGTTGTAAAAACAACGCTTGATTATAGACTTCAAACTATTGCAGAACGCGTTGTAAAAGAAGGTGCTGAAAGAAACACTGCTTTATATCAAGGTAAAAACGCCGCTTTAGTTGCTGAAGATCCAAAAACAGGACAAATTTTAGCAATGGTAGGATCAAAAGATTTTTTTAATGAAGAATTTGGAAGTTTTAATGTTGCTACCCAAGGATTAAGACAACCTGGTTCTGCACTAAAACCATTTGTATATTTAACCGCTTTTCAAAAAGGATATACACCAAATACAGTTGTTTTTGATGTTCCAACAGAATTTGTTCCAAATAATCCAAATTGTCCAAATCCTCCAAATTATAATATAGATAATCCACAATGCTTCCACCCAGAAAATTTTGATCATAATTTTAGGGGGCCTGTAGATTTAAAAACCGCATTAGCTCAATCTATAAATATTCCTGCGGTTAAAGTTTTATATTTAGTTGGATTAAAAGATGCTATTAAAGTTTTAAATGATTTTGGAATAAAAACCCTTACAGATCCAAATAGATATGGATTGTCTTTGGTTTTAGGTGGTGGGGAGGTTAGATTAATAGATTTAGTTTCTGCTTATGCGGTTTTAGCTAATGATGGAGTAAAACACAAACAATCTTTTATTTTAGAAGTAAAAGATTCTGATGGTAATGTTTTAGAATCTTTTAATGACGAATCTAATCTTGTTTTTGAACCAAATTATGTAAGAATGATTAATGATATTTTGTCTAATGCGGAGCTAAGAAGGGGTTTGTTTGCTACAAGTTGGAATTTAACTGTTTTTGATGGATATAATGTCGCTTTAAAAACCGGAACAACAAATGACTATCGTGATGCTTGGGCTTTTGGTTATACGCCCAATTTAGTTGTTGGTGTTTGGGCTGGAAATAATGATAACAAACCAATGCAAAAAAGTGGTTCAAGTATTTTAGCAGCTGTGCCTATTTGGCACAACTTTTTAGCTGAAGCCTTACAATATTTCCCTCCAGAAGAATTTCCAAAACCCGAAATTCCTATTCGAGAAAAACCAATTTTAAATGGTCAATTTATAATTAATAACGAAATTCATTGTATTTTATATTATATAGACAAAAACAATCCTTTAGGTCCTGCGCCTATTGACCCAAGAATTGATCCTCAGTTTATAAATTGGGAAACTTCTGTTAATTGGTGGGTAAACACACATCAAGAAGAAATAAAAAAATTTTATACTTTAAATGATCGGCCTCAAATTTTTATAAATTATCCAAATAATGGTTATATTGCTGAAGGTAGAAATATTGAATTAAAAGCAATAATAAATTCAAATTCTTTATTAAAAAAAGTAAATATTTATTTAAACAAAAATTTAATTAATTCTATAGCTTTAAATCAAAAAAGTTATGAGTTAAATTTTGTTATAGAAAACAATATTTTAGAAGAACAAAATTTAATTGAGATTGAAGCTTTTAATGAAAACAATAACTCTTCTCTTGTTTGGATAATTGTTTATAAATAAATTACACACTTAAAATAGGCATTAAAATGTAAAAATAATAATTATCTCCTGGGGCTTTAATTAAAGCTGGTTTATTTTCTTCGTTTAATCCTAAAAACACCTCTTCAGTTTTTATATTTTTTAATCCATCTAACAAATATTTCCAATTAAAAATTATTTCTTTTTCTTCGCCTTTAATTTTGCTTTGAAGAATATATTTATTTTCTCCTATGGTTTGATTTTGTGAAAAAATTTCAATTATTTTCTTATTAATATTTGTTTTTATATTTATTCCCATGGTTTTATTTGTAAAAATACTTGTTAATTTAATAGCAGAAATTAATTCTTCTTTGTTTAAAACAATTTCGGTTTTAAATTCTTTTGGTACAACCGCTTCATAATCAGGGAAAGAACCTGATGTTAATCTTGAAATTAATTCAAATCTTTGAGTTTTAAAAAGAATTTGGTTTTCATCAATAAAAATTTTTAAAACATCATCTTCGTTTAAAATTTTATTTAATTCATTAATTGTTTTTAAAGGAATTAAAATATTAAATTTATTCTCAAAATTAGATTCAAATTGAGTATTAGGAATTGTTTTTTCTGATAATCTTATACCATCGGTGGTTGTAAGTTTTATATTTTCAATATTAAACAAAAATAAAACACTATTTAATTCTGGTCTAGTTTCTGTTGTTTGAGCGCTTGAAATTATTTGATTTATAGCTTCTTTTAAAATTCCTCCTTTTATTTCTATAAATTCTTTATCGTTTTTAATTTTTGGAATAATAGGAAATTCATCTACAGGTTGAGTATTTAATATTGCGCTATAATTATCAGTAATTAATTCAATTTTAGAATCTATTAAATTTAAATTTAGTCTTTCTAATTGGAGATTGTTTATAATATTAAAAAACACATCAAATAACACAGTAGTTTTTCCTTTTTCTAAAATTTTACCATTTAAAACACTTGTTATAGCTATTTCTAAATTTGTTGATGTTAATTTTATTTCATCACCATCTGCATCTATTAATATATTTTTTAAAATACTTAAATTAGCGTCATTTTTTATAACACCTTCTATAACTTTTAAACAATTTTTTAAATTTGTTTTTGTTACTACTAATTTCATTTTTATATTTAAAGTTTATTATATATTATTAATTTATGCAAATTGTGGATAAGTAATAATTATTCCTTAAAAATACTTTCTTTTATTAATAAAATTTTATCATAAAGTTTTGAATTTTTGTTAATTTCTTCTTCAATTTTTTTATAAGCATGAATTGCTGTAGTATGATCTCTTCCAGTTTTTTTAGCAATATAAGTATAAGGAGCACCAGCTAATTCTCTTAAAAGATAAATAAATATTTGGCGCGGTTCTACAAGATTTTTATTTCTTTTTCTTGAAAGTAATTCTTCTTCTGAAATATTAAAAAACTTAGAAATAGCTTTAATAATTTGCTCCTCATCTACTTTTTTATAAATACCCTCTATAGTTTTATTAATAATTTCCTCGGTTTCATTAAAAGAAAGTTCTCTACCTTTGTTTTCTTGATAAAACAAAATTTTATTTAAAACACCCTCAATTTCTCTAATATTTCTTTTTATTTTTTTAGCTATAAAATGAATTATTTCTTCATTTAAGTTTTTATTTCTTTCTTGAAGTTTGTTTTTTATAATAGCAACACGCATTTCATAATCTGGATAGGAAATATCCACAATTAATCCACCCTCAAATCTTGAACGTAATCTTTCTTCTAAAACTGGTATAGATTGTGGTGGTCTATCAGAAGATATAATTATTTGTTTATTATTTTGATATAAACTATTAAAAGTATGAAAAAATTCCTCTTCAGTTTTTTCTTTACCGCCAATAAACTGAATATCATCGATAATTAAAACATCAACATCTCTATATTTCTTTTTAATATCATCCATTCTTTTATTTCTTATTGCCCAAACAATATCATTTGTAAATTTTTCAGATGGAACATAGCGCGGTTTTATTTTGTTTTTATAAATTCTTAAAATTTCATTACCAATCATTTGAATAAAATGTGTTTTTCCTACACCAACACCACCATAAACAAAAAATGGGTTATATTTTATTCCAACTTCTTTAATAATAGCCATTCCTGCATTATAAGCTAATTCATTTGAAGAACCAACAACAAAAGACTTAAGAGAATATCGAGGATTAAGACCAGTTTCGGGGTCGACTCTAAAACTTAAAAGCGGTTTTTCTTCTAAAATTTCATCGCTTTTTTCTTTTTGAAAATATTTATCATCAACTACAAATTCTATTTTTTTAACAAAAGGATTTTCTTCTCTACAAGCATTTAAAATTATTTTTAAATATTTATTTTCAATCCATTCTTTAGCGAAATTATTTGGTAAAGCAATAACCCAAACATCATTTTTTATTTCAATTAAAGCACTATTTTTTAACCAAGTAACAAAATTTGGTTTAGAAATTTGAAGCTCTAAAACCCCCAAAACCTTTTTCCATAAATTTTTTAACTCTTCTTTTTCCATAGATAAATATTTTAAATAAATTTATTTTTAAAAACAATATATTGAAAATAAAAAATGTGGATTATTTGTTGATAACTCATTTTTGTTTAATTTTTAAACTTGATTAATTTTTATATTTTGATAGTATAACAATATGTCTCAAACATATCAACCCAAAAAATTAAAAAGAAAAAGGACGCATGGATTTTTAAAAAGAAGCAAAACAAAAAGCGGAAGAAAAATTCTTCAAAGAAGGAGAAGAAAAGGAAGAAAAAAATTAACAGTTTAAAATGTAAATGATAAGAAAAAAACAAAAAATTAAAATTCAAGAGTTAAAAAACAAAAAACCAGAAAAAATAATAAAATCAGAATTAATTACTTTATTAGTTTATCCCCAAAAAGAAGAATTTAATAAGTTTGGGGTTTTAATTAATAAAGATTATATTAAAAAGTCTGTTTTAAGAAACAAAATTAAAAGAATTATTTTTGATGGTGTAAAAAACTGGCCAAACCATAAAAAATCTTTTTTATTTAAAATTAAACCACAAACTTCTTTAATTCCTAAAAAAGAAATTAAAGAAAAAATAATACAAAACGTCAATTTTTTATTAAAAAAATATGATAACAATTTATAAAATATTAATTTATAATCCGCTTTTTAATATTTTAGTATTTTTTTATCAAACAATAGCCTTTAAAGATTTGGGTGTTGCTATAATTTATTTAACTATTTTAATTCGTTTAATTTTATATCCTCTTTCTCAAAAAACATTAGAAACACAGTTTAACTTACAAAAAATTCAACCTAAAATAAAAGAAATTCAAAACAAACACAAAAAAGATCCACAAACACAACTAAAAGAAATAATGGATTTATACAAACAAAACAATATAAATATTTTTTCAATGTATTTATTTTTAATTATTCAAATTCCATTTTTAATTGCTCTTTTTCAAATTTTTAGTCGAAATTTTGATGCAAATTTAATAAATGTTTATAGTTTTATTTCTGCACCTCAAACAATTAATCCATATTTTTTGGGTTTTATAAACTTAGAAAAACCAAATATAATTTTAGTGTTTTTAGCTAGTTTTTTTCAGTTTTTACAAACATTTATTGGTTTTTCGGTTTTAAAAACATCAAAAAATCCAAGCATGTTTTTAGCTTATTTTACTACAATATTTACTTTTATTATTTTAATATACTTGCCATCGGCGGTAAGTTTGTATATCTTAATAACAAACACCATTTCTTTTATTCAACAGTTATTTATAAATAAAAAATTTAAAAAAGAAAATGAATTGGCAAGAATTTATTAAAGAAATGATTCAAAAAATGGGATTTAAAGATTTTGTGGTAGATATTAACGAAGAACACCAAAATGGTTTAGTTTTTATTCACGAAAACGAAAATTTAATTAAAGAAAACCTTCCATTATTAGTTGAAAACATAAACAAATTAATTCGGTTTATTGCTCAAAGAAAAAAAATAAAGCCCGTTTTTTTGGATATAAATAATTATCATAAAGAAAGAGAAAGATTAATTAGAGAATTAGCAAGGAGCGCTGCAAAAAAAGCTATAATTACAAAACAAGAAATTCCTCTACCACCAATGAATTCTTACGAAAGAAGAATTGTTCATTGCGAATTAATGTCTAATCCTGAGGTAAAAACAGAAAGCGAGGGATCAGGCAAAAATAGATTTGTAATAATTAAACCAGTTTTTAAAGAAGAAAAATAATTTAATTGTTTAAATTAATTACATAAAGTTTTTTGTCATAACGATTAATAAAAAATATTTTATTTTTTACAAATTGTAAATTTTCCATATCAAAATTTTTGTTTTGGTCACTAAATAAAATATTTATTAAACCATTGTTTAAGTTTATACGATAAACATCATCTTCGGTATATAAATCATAAGAAAGATAGTCATCAATTATATATTTATTTTTTAAAATTTCTTGATTGCGCGGTACCGCACAAATCATAAAATCTTGTGGTGTAGAAGTTTCTTGTTTTGTATTATTTTCTTCAATCGCTTCTTGATAAAAATAGCATTTATTTGGTAGTGTTACAAAAGATAACTCTTTGGTTTTTAAGTCTTTATTTACCCAAAAAAGACGACCACCACGGTTTAATTCATTTGAGGTTAAAACCAAACCATTTTGAGTTTTTGGGTCCCAACTAAAATCAAGCCCATTTAATTCAAATACAGACGACAAATTTTTATTTTTAGTGTTAAACAACAAAATATATCCACCAACCAAAGATGATGGTTTTGATACTATAAAAATTTCATCTTTATTTTTTGGAATTAATTGCGAATCTAAAATGTTTAATTGTATTAATTTTTGTGGAGTAGAATTTTCTTTTGATAAATTTAATTTAAAAATAGAAAGCCCAGCGGTTTCTTTTTGAAAATAAAAAAGATTATTATCTAAACCAAAATTCGCACCAAAAGAATTTAAAGAAATTTGCCTCCAATTTTTGTTTTGTGTATCAAAAACACTTATAAAACCAGAAAAATTAATTAAAATTTTTAAATCATTTTGAGAATAAGGATAAAAAAACACTTCTTTAGGATAACCAAAAGAAGTATTATTAAGCACCTCGTTTTTTTCTTGATTTATTTTAATAATATTTCCAAAATAATCTACAATAAAAATTTCACCATTTTCGTTTATAAAATAATTTCTTATTTTATCATCATAAACAATACCAACTTGTGATTTTTTCTCAATTGATGTTTTTTCTTTAGATGTCGTTTCGCTTGTGGTGTTTATTAATTCTCCAGATTTGGGAAGTGTGCCGTATTTTTCGCTTTCTTGGACGTTTTTACATTTTAAATTATGAATATATTTTAAAACACTAATACTTGGAGGATTTTCGCATGGATAACTTAAAATATAACCCACAAATATTCCCAACAAAACCACCAATCCAATTATAATATAAAAAACTTTTTTCATTTTATTTTATAAAAACCAAATTGACCTCTTTATCTGCGGATTCTAATGTATTTAAAAGATTTTGAATGCTTGCTTTGATATTAATATTTATTTCTTTATCAGATTCCACAGAAATTTTTAGTTTAAAAGGATCTTCTTTTGCTGGCACAGCGGGCTTATCATTAATTTGCCAATTAACACCAAAAAACATTGTAGTATCTTCTTCTAAATAATTTTGAGGCAAATTAAAAAAATAAGGCAAAAGATTAACTTCAAAATTTTTTTCATAAACTTCTTTTTTTGGAAATGGCGCATTAATAACCACTTTTGGATTTACAATTGGAATTTCTATTGTTTTTAATACATTATATTCCGGTAATTCAACTCTTATATCAATGCTTCCACCCCTTTGATTTGGAGCAATAATTTTAATTTGTTTTATTCCAACTGTATTACTTATTAATTCATTATTAATATACCAATAAACTTTATTTTTAGATAAATCTACAATTTGGTTATTTTTAATAAATTCAAATCCTATTAAAATATTTGAACCTGGAGTAACTAATTTTTTGCCATTAAATTCATTTGGTACAAAATTTTGAGCTTCCCAGCTAATAATTATTTCATTTGAGCTTGTTTGCATAAAAGCAATATTTTTTATACTCAAAAACAAAACAAAAATTATTATTGTTTTTAAAAATTTACTATACATTTTAAAATTTAATTTCATTAATTATATTATAACCCAAAAATTTTTTATTTTAAATATTTTTAAGACTTTACTACCCTTCCCAACATTTCAGTTTTTTCTGATATTTTAGGGTGATGATCAACCCACACCGTTATAATAAAAGTAATAGTTCTTAGGGGTAAATCTCCTAAAAACGGAATAAGTTCTAAAACATTTCCAATTAAAGCATACACACCTTTTACTCCTTTTAAATATAAATAAAGTTGTTCTCCGGGAAAAGCAAATAAATCAGTTAAAAACCAACTATCTCCAAAAAGAAAAGCCATTGCAATTTCTATTAAATCTGGGAGCAAAAACAACAATGCTCCAGCAAATAAAGCCTCAGGATAACTTATTTTTGGTTCGTATTCTTCCATAAATTTTTAAAGATTAAGACCCATTTCTAAAAGCTCTTCAGGATTGGTTGTTATTAATTTATGTTCAAAATAAGAAGAAATTATTTGAATAGCAACTCTTTGTCTTCCAGCAAAAAACAATCCTGTTCCTACTTCAGCGGTAAGCAAAATATTTTTTTCAACTTCAGTTAGGTTAAATGCTTGAGCGACAACATCAATAGTCGCAGGCGCTTGTTTTAATAGTAATTGAATAGATGAATTTGTAATAATTGGTCTGCCATAAGGAGAACGCAAAAAGTCTTCAACGTCTTGTGTAATCGTTGAAACACCTAAAAAGTATTTTCTTGCTCTTTTTACTAAACCAAACAAGAACTGAGCGCTTGATTCATATTTCATCATCCACCAAGCTTCGTCAATTATTAAAATTCTCTTTTTAAATTCTGCGCGAATCATATTCCAAATAAAATTTAAAACAACATACATAGCAATTGGTCTTAATTCATCTTCTAAATCACGAATAGAAAAAACAATAAATCTATTTTTTAAATCAATATTTGTTGGCTGATTAATAAAACCAGAAAATGTTCCATGAGTAAATTTATAAAGACGTTCTGCCATAACCCTTCCTCCTTCAAGACCTCGTAAAACAGTTTCTAAATCTTCTAAAAGTGGTGGTTGGGCGTCTTTAAAATCTTTTCCCGCAACAATTTCTTTTGAAGCATAGGTTTCTGTAAGCGCCCTATCAAGTAAAGCATCCTCTTCTGGAGTAAGATTTCCAAGCATTATTTTTAAAAGACCAGATAAATTAACAATATGTGAACGCAAAACATCATCAGGATCTTCGTTGGGTGGAACAATTGGAATATCAAAAGGATTAATGTGTTGTTCTGAAGCAATAGAAATATTAAAAAAACTTCCCCCTAAGGCACGAGCTAATCTTTCATATTCGTTTTCGGGGTCTATCACAATTACATCTGTTCCCATCATTAAAGATCTAATAATTTCAAGTTTTGTAGCATAAGATTTTCCTGCGCCTGATTTTGCAAAAACAACTTGATTAGCATTTTCTAAAGAAAAACGATCAAATATTACCAAGCTTTGGTTTTGTCTATTAATTCCATATAAAATTCCTTTATCTGAAGTAAGATTTTCGGAAATAAATGGGAAAAACGATGAAATAGGAGAAGAATTCATTGGATTTGTAACTTGAATTTTATCGTTAACTAATGGCAAAACCGAAAGAAACCCTTCTAATTGTTCAAAAAGACAGGGTTTAATATAAATTAACTGAGCTTCAAGTAAAGATTCTATTTGATTAGCGGTTTTTTCTAATTCATCTTTATTATCCGCATAAACTAAAATGTAAATTCCAACAGAAAAAAGTTTTTCTTGAGCTTGAATAAGCGTATCTCTTAAATTTTCAATATCATTAAGAGCGGTTTCAAGCATTGGGTCGCGAACCATTCCTTTTTCTTGTTCTTCGCTAATTTGAGCTTCAATTTGAGCTGCTTTCTTTTTAAGTTTTTTTAGAACAGTTGCGGTATCAATGGGGTTAATATAAATTGATATATCAAAAAGACGCGGTAAATTAATTAATTGATCCATCCATCCCACGCTTAAATAACGAGGATAAGATAAAACAAAAAATGCTTTTGCTAATTTATTTCCAATTTTTAAATAATCGCTTTGAACCTCAACTCCTGCAGGAGCAATAATTTTTTTAATTTCTTCAAAATTAGACATCTTTTTTTATAGAACCCGCCTCGACTGTTTCTGGATTATAAAAATTATAAAAAAGTTCAATTAGTTGTTCGTCATTTAAAAGCACTGCATCTAAACCTATAGCATTTAATCCATCAATAATTTGGCTTGTTCTTTGACTAATTTGTGTTAGACTTTGTTGAAAACTTTCGTCTTCATTTAAATTTTTTTGAGGAGTACTTTTTTCTTTAGAAAAGAGGGGTATTTTACTTACTAAACTACTTGTTGTTTGTATAATATTTACAGGATAATAAGGGACAACAACAAAAAATGATTTAGACATAATAGCATTTTCTTTAACAAAGCTTTTAATAAATTCAATATATTCTTCTAATTGATTTTGAAGCAACGGCGATTTTTCTTTTGCTTTTACCTCATTAAGTAAATGAATATAATTTTCAATGTTTACTTTCCTAGAATGAATAATAATTTGAATAGGGAATTCTAAGCTGTTTAAAAAATTTTGATAAGCAGACAAAATAACCTGCTGTTCTTCTTCTGATTTTAAATAAAAATTAATTCCGCTAACCATTAAAATTTGACGCAAACTTCCATCATTAAGTATAACAGTGTTTGATTTTATATCTTTAATCGCAATTAATGATTTTGTGTCGCCAAATTGTCCTTGCATGTTTTCATTATAACATAAAACTTTTAACGATAGTCAACTCGACGCGCAACTCTTTTTTCTCCAGTAATTTTTTTAAATATCATATATTTTTCTTTGGTGTTTTCAAAAGAAACTTGAGCTTTTTGAGCGGTAGTGGTTGAACCAGTCATAACCTGTTCTTGAGTCCTTTTTAAAGAAAGACCCGCAATTATTTTTTCAACCCAATCAACAAAATCAGTTTTAATAGTGGTACGAAGAGTTTCTTTTGTTTTTGGTATTTGAGGATTTTGTGGTTGCCAAACATAAATTTGGGGTTTTAAATAAAAATTAATTGCAGAAAATACAACTTTTACGAGAGGCTTGCCGTTTATTTTAACAAAAGCAAAACTAACTGAAATAGCTCCAATAATCAAAGCTATTATTATCCAAATAAAAAATTTAAGTACAAAATAAAGGCCAAAACACAAAAGAAATCCACCAGCTAAATATAAAAATTGAGACAAAGTAAGAGGACCAACAATTTTATCTTCAGTTTCAATAAATTGAGGAACCTGAAATTGCATATTTTTATTTTAACCGAATAATAAAAAAATTCAAAGTTAATTGTTGTGTTGTGCGGGTAGGGGGAATCGAACCCCCGTCTTCGGCATGGCAAGCCGACGTACTGCCACTGTACTACACCCGCTAATTTTATTTTTTTTATATTTTATATAAAAATAAAAAATTTTTCAAAATTTTTAAAACTAAAAATGCAAGGCGTTATTAAATTAATACTTGGGAGGGGGACTAGTTGGTCCAATAATAAAAGGTTTTCCGGTTGGTCCACGAAAAGTACTTGTTTGATTTTGCTCGTTTAAATTTTGGTTTTGAGAATTTTCATTTGTTGGAGCCTTAGCTTCTTTTTTAAAAAACAAACTCATTCCAATATAAAACAAAACTATAAGCAATATTACAACAATGATGATTTTTATTATTTTGTTTTTCATAATTGTGCGCCCACGAGGATTCGAACCTCGATTACGGGATCCGCAATCCCGCGTCCTATCCGTTGAACGATGGGCGCCTGTTTAAAATTTAATCAATCTTTGAATAATGTCAAAAAAAGATTCTTCATATTCTCTTTCTTTTATATTTTTTTGGAGGAAAAAATCTTTTATTTCTTCATAAAACCCTTCAGGGATTAAAATTTTTAATTCTAAAGAAAAATTTCTTTTAAAATAAATTTTAAAATCCCAAAAACCAGGAAAGACACTTTTAGCGCAAGAAAAAGATTTTATATCATTTATATTATAAAAATTATTTTCACCAATATAAAGACCTTCGTCATTTAATTTAAATTTTAAAATTTCTGGTTTTTCGTTGCCCCAAATTAAAATCAAAATTTCAGCAATTAATATAAAAATTGCAAATAAAAAGTTTTTTTGCCAAATAGCAAAAGCTAAAAAAATAATAGCAATTAAAATTGTGGTCCAATACCACAAAGCGCTTTTGGGATAATATTCAAATTGTGGTGCTTCCCATACAATTTCCGCCATAATTTTATTTTAGCACTTAAACCCGAGCTATAGCAAGAGCAATTATTTTTTTAGCACCAGCAGATTTTAGAGTTTTTACCGCCTCTTTAAATGTTGCTCCCGAAGTTACAACATCATCAATTAAAATTATATTTTTATTTTGAATTAAATTTTTGTCTAAAACCGCAAAACAATTTAGAACGTTTTCTTTTCTTAAAGAAAAATCATTAATTTCACTTTGGGGTTTTGTATTTTTTATTCGATATAAAATATTGATTTCAAGTTTTAAATTAAAATGCTTTGCAAAAAATTTAGCTATTAATTCTGATTGATTAAAACCCCTTTCTTTTAAACGTTTTTTTGATAAAGGAATTGGTATAACAATAAAATTTTCAATTTTTAATTCTTGAAGATTTAAATTTTTAAAATAATTTATAAGTAAATTAGCCAAAGGTTCTGCTCCAGAGGTTATAAATTTAAATTTTAGACGCCAAATAGCTTGTTTAACTAGCTCGTTATAATTAGTTGCAGAACCCAAAATAAATTTTTCTTCCGGATGGCATATTTTTTTAATTCCAGGAATTCGAGCTTTGCATTTAGGACAAAAAAACGAGTCAAAAATTTGAATTTTAGAAAGGCAATCTTTGCAAAAATAAGAATTATTTGAAACAAAATTAAGACAACCAATGCATCTTTTTGGAAATAAAATATCTAATACTTTTTCTAAAAATTTTTTTAAAAACATCATTTTTTGTATAAAAATTTGATTTTTTTTATTTTTTTATTATACTGCAATTATGATTACAAGCGCAAAACAAGACCCCATAATTCAAACCATTAAACAAAAAGCATCTCAAATAAAAATTTCAGAAGGAGATGTGGTTGAAGCTGTTTTTATAAAAATTACACCTAAGGGGGCTTTTTTTGACTTAGGAAAATTTGGAACAGGAATTGTTTATGGTGTTGAACTTTTAAATGCCCGCGATATTGTTAAAAAGTTAAATCCTGGAGATAAAATTTTAGCTAAAATTTTAGTTTTAGAAAATGAGGACGGTTTTAGAGAATTATCTTTAACTGAGGCGGATAAACAAAAAAATTGGCAAAAATTAAGAGAACTTGAGGAATCTGGAGAAATTGTTTCTATGAAAATTACTGGAGCAAACAGTGGCGGTCTTATTGGAGAACTTTTTGAAATTAAAGCCTTTTTGCCTATATCAAAACTTTCTCCTGAGCATATTCCAATTCAAATAAATGATCGACAAAAATTAATTGAAGAATTAAAAAAATTTATTGGTAAAGAATTAAACGTTAAAGTAATAACAGTTAATCCTAAAAATAATAAACTAATTGTTTCAGAAAAAGAGGTTGTTTCTGCAAATATTAAAGAATTGCTTGAACAATACAAACCAGGACAAATTTTGGATGCTATTGTTTCTGGAATGGCTGATTTTGGAGTTTTTGTGCGTTTAGCAGACAACCCTCAAGTTGAAGGCATTGTTTATCCTGAAGAATTAGATTATAAAATAATTGACAATCCAAAAGATATTTTAAAAATTAATGATTTTGTAAAAGTAAAAATTTTAGAAATTAAAGATAATAAATTAATTTTATCTATTAAAGCAACCAAACCTAATCCTTGGGAAAATATTGAAAATGAGTATAAAATTGGTAGTGAAGTTTTGGGAACAGTATATAAATTTACTCCTTTTGGCGCGATTATTCATTTAAATAGTGTAAGCGGAGTTGTGCACGTTACTGATTTTGGAGGATATGATGAAATGAAAAAGGCGTTAGAAATTGGCAAGCAATATAAATTTATTGTGCATCAAATTAAACCAGAAGAACAAAGAATTATTTTAAAATTAGGAAATAATTAAATTTTTAGTCTTAAATTTTTAAATTTGAGTTTTAATTTTTAAAATTATATAAATTTTTATGCTTAAAATTTTTAAAAAACACGAAGGGTTTTGGACAAGTGAAAATAAAAAATCTTTAATCTTAGCCTTGGTTTTGATGCTTTTAGCAATAATAATTCAAATTGGTTTAGGTAAAAGATCAATGTATCAATCTATTTCTTCTAATCCAGCGAAAGATTTGTTTTTAGATAATTTGCCAGTAATAAATACGCAATTTATTGTAATTCAGATCGCTCTTTTGTTTTGGATATTTTGTTGGTTTTTAATTGCTTTAAATCCAAAATACATTTTATTTAGTATTAAAGCTTGTGCTTTGTTTATTATTATCCGCTCCTTTTTTATGAATTTAACACCATTAGCTGTTTATCCTCATTATATTCCTTTTGAACCAAAATATATTGGGTATGGTTTTTATAATACCCTAACATTTGAAGGCAATTTCTTTTTTTCAGGACACGTTGGCTTTCCTTTTTTATTAGCTTTAATTTTTTGGGATAATAAATTTTGGAGAAAATTTTTTATTTTTTCTTCTATTTTTTTTGGAGCCAGCGTTCTTTTAGCTCATAGTCATTATTCTATTGATGTTTTTGCTTCGCCTTTTATAACTTATGGAATTTTTAAAATAGCAACGCGCCTTTTTAAAAGAGATTATTTAATTATTAAACAATATTCATAAAAACTTTTTTAAATGCGCCTTATTTTGCATTTCTTCTACTAATTTTTTAACATCTTGAGCGTAATTTTTATGACAAATTAAAACGCCATCATTTACATAAACAATTAAAATATCTTTAATTCCAATTGTTGTTAATAATTTATCCGTATAATTATAAAGCAAGCAATTTTTTGTTTTTATAAAATGATGTAATCCAAAAACAACATTTTCATTTCCTTTTTTAGCTTGAATTTCTTTTATAGAAGCCCAATGCCCAATATCAGCCCAACGAAAATCAACAGGCAAGACAAAAATATTATCTTTTAATTTTTCAATAATAGAATATTCAATTGGCTCTTTTGTTATAAATTTAAAATATTTTAATTTGCCGGAAATAAATTCTGAAAAAGCTTTATGCGTCTCCGGAATATAATTTTTAAATAAATTCACCATAGTATCTACTCTAAAAGCAAAATAAGAACCATTCCAGAAAAAATTAGATGAATTATAAATTTTTTTCGCCAAATTTAATTTCGGCTTTTCAATAAATCTTTTGACTTTAAAAAATGAAATATTTTTTAATTGAAGTTTTTTTGTTTTTTCTATGTATCCGTATCCTGTTTCCGGATAAGTTGGTTTTATTCCAAAAAGGCAAATTGAGTTTGGATAATTTTTTATAATTGTATTTAATTTTTTTAAATCTTTAATAAATTTCAACGAGTCTTCAATATAATGGTCCGAAGCCATTGTAACTATTATTTCTTTTGGATTATTTTTATAAATATTATAAACAGCCAAACCAATAGCCGCTGTTGTTCCGCGCGATTCGGGCTCAACAATAAAATTTTTTAAAGATAATTCGGGAAGTTGTCTTTGGGCTTCTTTTAAAAATTTTTTATTTAAAACAACAAAAACATCTTTTTTATTAAATCCAGTTAAAACTCTTTCAACCGTAACCTGAATTAAACTTTTATCGCCAAAAATAGGCACAAATTGTTTTGGTTTTTTCTCGCGCGAAAGAGGCCAAAGCCTTTTACCTAATCCTCCTGCTAAAATAACTATTTTCATAATTTTAAAAATTTAAATAATGTGTTATAAATTAATTATAATAAAATGCTTAAAAAAATAAAATCTTTTCTTTTTGAAAATAAAACAATAAGCCAAACAGTTGCTAAAAACACTTTTTGGCTTTCAGTTTCAAGTATTTTAGGAAAAATTTTACGCGCAATAATAATAATTTATGTCGCGCGCGTTTTAGGAGCGGAAAGTTGGGGTATTTTTTCTTATGCTTTAACAATAGCTTCAACTCTTACTATTATTATGGATTTTGGCACAAATCCAATAGTTTTAAGAGAATTAAGTAAAGAAAAAAATGACGATATAGGTAAAAAACTTTTAAGCACCGCTTTTGTTTTAAAATTAATTCTTTTAATTTTAGGGATTTTAACAATTATTTTTGTTGTGCCAAAAGTTATTAAAATAAAAGAAGCCATATCTCTTTTACCTTTAGTTGCTTTTGTCTTAGCTTTTGATATTTTAAGAGATTTTACTTTTACAATTTCCCGTGCAAAACAAATGATGGAAAAAGAAGCGTTTTTATTTACTTTAACTAATTTAGCTATTGTTATTTTTGGATTTATTTTTTTAAAAATTTCTCCAAATATTTATTCTTTTGCGTTAGCTTATGTTTTTGGAACAGGCTTTGGAACTTTGATTTCTTTGCTTTATTTTAGAAAATATTTTGGGGGTTTTTACAAATATTTTTCGCCAAATCTTATTAAAATGATTTTATTTTCTGCCTGGCCCTTTGCTTTATCTGGAATTTTAAGTATGTTTTTAACCAATACAGATATTTTAATTATTGGATGGTTTAAATCCGCTTCTGATGTTGGAATTTATTCAGCGGTTTTGCGCATTATTCAATTGCTTTATATTATTCCAGGAATTTTAACCTTAAGCCTTTTGCCTGTTTTTTCTAATTTAGCTAATAAAAATAATGAAAAATTTAGAAAAATTTTAGAACAAGGAATGAAAATTTTATTTTTAATTGCTTTGCCTTTAACTATTGGCGGGCTTACTCTTTCTTATCCAATAATGAAATTTGTGTTTGGAAACGAATATATTCCAGGAGCTTCATCTTTTGCTGTTTTAGCTTTAACTATCGCTGTTGATTTTAACGCAGTAATTTTAATGAATGCTATTTTTGCATACAACAAGCAAAAATATTTAAGTGTTTATACTGGAACAGGAGCATTTTTAAATGTTTTGCTTGATTTAATTTTAATCCCGCGTTTCGGAATTTTAGGATCTGCTTGGGCAACGTTTTTTGCCCAACTTGTAAGCAATATTTATTTGTGGTGGCAAATGAAAAAAATCAATTATTTTCAAGTCCTGCGTTATATTAAAAAACCAATTTCGGCTTCAATTTTAATGGGAATTTTTGCTTATATTTTAAACCTTATATCCGTACCAGTTATTTTAAATATTTTTATTTCTGCAATATTTTACTTTGTTATTCTTTACGTCCTAAAAGAACCCGTTTTTCAAGAAATAAAAAATATTATTAGTTTAAATTTGAAGTAAATTAAAAAAACAAATCATTGACTTTATTTTTTAATTTGTGTTTAATGTTTTTATGTTAGATTTTAATAGTCCATCAGGCAAAAAATTTAGTATTTTTGAGGTAGCGCGCGAAATTGTTAATTTTATTCAAGAAGACGAAAAAAAGATTTATAAAATAACAATTGGAACCGATTCAGAGGTTTTAGAGGATAATACCGCGGATTTTGTTACCGCAATAGTTGTACATCGCAAAGGAAATGGCGGGCGTTATTTTTGGCGAAGACAAGTTCTTGGAAATTTTTATAATTTACACGACAGAATTTTAAAAGAAGTTGTTTTATCTTTAGAGGTTGGAATAGAAATTTTGAAGCAATTAAAAATTTTATTAGAAAATAATTGGCAAAAAGAAAATTTACCGCAATGGATTTTTGAAATTCATGTTGATATTGGTGAAAATGGCGAAACCAAAACAATGATTCAGGAAATTACAGGCATGATTCGTGCTTATAATTTTGAAGTTATAACTAAGCCCCAAAGTTACGCCGCTTCCAATGTCGCTGATAGACATATTTAAAATACTATGGACGACACAATTGTTTTTGATATAGAAACACAAAATTTTTTTACAGATAAAAATGTTGGTTGGGATAATTTTGAGGCTTTGCGTATTTCGGTTGTTGCCTTGTATTCTTATAAAAAGGATAAATACTATGTCTTTGAAGAAAAAGAATTAGAAAACGCTTTAGATTTTTTTGAAAAAAGCAAAACGCTTGTTGGTTTTAGTATTAATCGTTATGATGTTCCAGTATTAAATATTTATTTTCAAAAAATAAAACCAAACTCAGATTTAAATTTGTGGCTTAAAGAAAGAATTGATTTATTAGAAGAAATTGAAAAACTTTGTGGTCAAAGAATTAGTTTGTCTAAATTAGCAGAAGCTAATTTGGGGGAGAAAAAAGAAAGGCATGGAAGCGAGGCGGTAGATCTTTTTTGGAGCGGTGAAATTGAAGAATTAAAAAAATATTGTCTTAAAGACGTTGAGCTTACTAAAAAAATTTATGATTTATATTTAAACAATGGCAAATTAATTTTTCCAGATAAAAAAACAGGAAAAAATTTAGTTTTAGATTTTAAAAATAAAAACATTTTAATGCCAACCTTATTTTAGATTTCTTTTAAAACTCCAAGTTTTAATTAATATTTTTTTAAATTTTAAATAGAAGTTATATTTGTTATAGCGAAAATGTACCTACCAAAATTTAAGCTAAATTATAATTATTTTATGTACTTGCTTAATTTAATTTTTTGGTGTAAAATTGTTTTATGATTTTGCCAGACCACGAAATTAAAAAAGCTATTTTAGAAGGTAAAATTAAAATTGATCCTATACCTGATTTTGAAATTCAACTTGGGCCTTGTTCTTTGGATTTAAGACTTGGAAATTGTATGAAGGTTTTCAAACCAAAACCCTATCCTTATTTAGATTTAAAACAAATGAAAAATTTTGAAAATTTAATGGATGAAATTAAAGTTGAAGAAGGCGGATCTTTTATTTTAGAACCTGGGGGATTTGCTTTAGCTATTACAAAAGAAAGTTTTACATTGCCAGCTGATATTATGGGAAGATTGGAAGGAAGAAGTTCTTTGGGAAGATTAGGAATAGTTGTGCATTCAACAGCGGCTCGTTTTGATCCTGGATGGAGTGGCCAAGCGGTTTTAGAATTAGGAAATTTAGGTCCAATGCCAGTTATTTTATACGAAGGCATGCGTATTTGTAGTTTAACTTTTGAAAAATTATCTTCACCCTCAGAATTTCCTTATGGTTCAAAAGAAAAACATAAATATATACACCAAAAAGATTCGCCATTAGCTTCAAAAATAGATAAAGAATGAAAATATATATTCAAAAAATTGATCCTGATGCTAAAATTCCAACATTGGCTTATGCTGGAGACGCTGGAATTGATTTGTTTTCGGTTGAAGATGTTGAAATTCCTCCAATGAAAAATTTAGCAATTAGAACCGGAATAAAAATCGCAATTCCAGAAGGTTTTGCGGGGTTTATTTGGGATAAATCTGGTTTAGCTTTAAATTATCAACTTAAAACAATGGCTGGGGTAATTGATTCTGGTTATCGCGGAGAAATAAAAGTCGTAGTTTTTAATTTAGGTGATAAACCATATAAAGTTAGTAAGGGATCAAAAATTGCTCAGCTTGTAATTACACCAATTATTCAATACGAAATAGAAGAAAAAGAAGAATTAGACAATACGCATCGCGGAGAAAAGGGTTTTGGTAGTTCAGGGGTTTAGTCTATCGACATCGGATGTCAATATAATACAAAAATGGAAAAAATTTTAATTATTGGAGCAGGAGAAATTGGAAGCGCTTTGGGCAGAATTTTAAAACTAAAAAATTTGGTTGAATTTTGGGATAAAGACAAAACCAAAGTTCCGCATTCTAAAAATTTAGAAGAATTAGTTTTATGGGCTGATATTATTTTTTTATGCGTTCCCGCTTTGGCTTTAAATGCGGTTTTAAAAAATATTAGTTTAAATTTAAAAAATAAAGTTTTAATTTGTTTATCAAAAGGAGTTGATCCAAAAACAAAAGAGCTTCCAAATGAAATTTTAGAAAAATATACCTTAAATTATGGGCTTTTATACGGTCCAATGATTGCTGAAGAATTAAATAAAAATTTGGGCGGTTTTGCCATTTTAGCAACAAAAAAAGAAAATGTTTTTAATTTAGCAAAAAAAATTTTTTCTAAAACTCAAATTAAAATTCAAAAATCAAATGATGTTTGTTCTGCTGGATTTTGCGGGGTTTTAAAAAATATTTATGCTTTGGGATTAGGAATGATTGAAGCTCAAAAATTAGGACTTAATTTAAAAGGAAAATACATTGTTGAAGCCATAAAAGAAATGAGAGAAATTACAAATAAATTTTGTGGGGAAAATGATTTAGTTTTTGAAGCTTGCGGATTAGGAGATTTAATTGCAACTGGTTTTAGTCCGGATTCAGCAAATTACGCTCTTGGCGAAAAATTAGTCAAAAAACAAAAAATCATTAAAAAAAGCGAAGGAATAATTGCCCTGCCAATTATTTTTCAAAAAATTAAATCTCAAAAAATCAAAGTTCCTCTTTTAGAAAATATTTATAAAATAGCTTTTAAAAACTTAAAGCCTTTAAAGATTTTGGAAAATATTGATTAGTTTATTCAATGCAGCAGTCAATTGCTTTTTTAACTAATTCTCCGAGTTTGCTAAAAACTCCTTTTTTAGATTCGTCGTGTTTGTCTAAAGCTTCATCTGGAATTTTTTTAATATCATTTGTTTTTACCGCTCCTAAATTTATACCCCAAAATAATGAATATAAATCGTATGCGCGAGAAAACAAATCATAAGCTTCTTCTTTTTTGCCTTCAGATAATTTTTTTGTTCCAACTTCCATTAAGCGCATTGATGCGGAAAGTAAATGTTTCATAATACAATGTTCTTCATAACTTGGATTTCTTTCAATTTTTTTCATTAATTCAATGCGCATTTTTCGTGTTTCATTTAAAAAATTAAAATAATTTTCATCTTTGCTTTTTGCACCAGAAAAGAAAAAATGTTCTTCAAGAGAAATTAAATTCATTAAAGCCAAAGACAAATCCTCATCTGCGGATAAATCAAATTTATCTTTGCGCTTTAAATCATTCATTTTTTGGATAAATTCATCTAAATTTTTAATTGGTCCGTTTGTACTCATTTTATTTAATAATAAAATAAAAAATTAAACTTAAAATTAAAATTACGCCAACTGGCACTACGACCTTTTGAAATGGAAAATAAACTTTTCCACTGTTTTTTTCTTTTAAATAATTATGAAATTCAACTCCAAACCAAAAAGCGGTGCTTCCTATAATAGCTCCTAAACTTAATCTATCTAAAAAACCTCCAAAACTGGAAATTACAGGGCTTTTTATATTTGAAAAATATAAACTAAAATAAGTTATTAAATACCATCCCAATATCACAATTAAATTTTTAGCTTTAAAATTAATATTTTTTTTGTTTAAAAAATCAATTGTCCAATAAATTAAAGAAACAATAAGTCCGCCAATCCAAAGGCCAGTGATTAAATCATCAATTTTTAAAAGTCTTGAAAGTTCAATTCCTCCTGCAACAGTAACAACACAAATCGGGCAAACCGCCCAAGTTTTAAAACCCACAAACATTCCTCCCAAAATAAAAATTAAGAAAAATTTTTTTAAACGCATTTATTTAGATAATTGTTTAAAATAATTAATAATTGGTTGGTCGCCAATAATGCAACCACTTCCAGTCCATAAAAATGGAACACCTATTTCATTTTGGGGCAAACCACAGGTTTTTGCACGCATAACCAATTCCTGCTGATTTATTTTATTATAATAAACCTCTTTCTTTTCTAAATTAAATTTTGGAGGATTTTCTTTTAAATAATCTTCAACAAGAGCGCAATGCGGACATCCATCGCCATAAAACAAAACCAATTTATTTGTTGGAGAACTATTTTGTGTCGTTGAAGTCGGGGTTTTAATGGTGGTAGTAGTATTAATAGTAGGGGTATTAGCTAATTCAGTGTTAATAATGTTTTGAGGGCTAGTATTATTCTCTGTATTTTTATTTGAGTTTTGATTTAATGCAGGCAAAATTGCTCCTATTGAAAAAAAGATTAAAGATAAAAGTAAAAGTCCTGCTAAAATAAATTTAGACTTCATAATTTAATGATAATTTAAAATAAATAATTGTCAAACAAAAAAGCCCCACCCCAGCAAAAGTAGGGGTGGGGGACGCATAGGTCCAAGGAAGGCCACCTAATAAAATTATTTCTTTTTTTATTTTATTGTCAAGAGTTTTGTTTTGTGATAATTTAAGTTATATGAAAGATAAAATTTTAAAAATTTTAAACAAAGCAATTAAAAGTTTAAATTTAGAAAAGATTTTAATTCAAGATTTTGAAATAAATACTCCACCCCAAAAAGAATTTGGGCACTATTCTACAAATATAGCTTTTAAACTAACAAAAATACTTAAAAAAGAACCAAAATTAATTGCTTTAGAGTTAAAAGAAAAAATTTTAAATTGCGCACCAAAAGATTTTTTTCAAAAAATTGAAATAGCGGAACCTGGTTTTTTAAATTTTTGGATAAGTCAAAAAGCAATCTTAAAAGAAATAAATAAATTTTTTACCTCTGGACAACCCAAAATTAAAAAACCTCAAAAGCCAATAATTTTCGAATACTCTGATCCAAATATTGCTAAAAAAATGCATGTTGGACATTTGCGTGGAACAATTATTGGAGACGCCTTAGCAAACATTTATGAATTTTTAGGATATAAAGTTATTCGCTGGAATTATTTAGGTGATTGGGGAACACAATTTGGCCATTTAATTTCTGCTTATAAACTCTGGGGCAAAAAATCAGAAATAGAAAAAGATCCAATAAACACAATGCTTAAATTATATGTTCGATTCCATAAAGAAATGAAATTAAAACCAGAGTTAAAAAAACTAGGGCAAAAAGAATTTAAAAAACTTGAATTTGGAGATAAAGAAAATCGCGCCCTTTGGTCTTGGTTTAAAAAAGAATCTTTAATTGAATTTAAAAAAATATATAAATTGCTTGATGTTAAGTTTGATATATGGATTGGCGAAAGTTTTTACGAAAAAGATGTGCCTTTAGTTATTAAAAAATTAATTAAAAAAGGTATAGTCCGAAAAAGCGAAGGTGCTCTTATAGTTCCTTTAGATCAATTTAATTTGCCACCCGCTTTAATTTTAAAATCTGATGAAGCAAGTTTATATTTAACACGGGATATTGCAAATTTAATTTATAGAGTTAAAAAATTTAAACCTTTAAAAATTATTTATATCGTTGGCAACGAACAATCTTTGCATTTTAATCAGCTTTTTGCCATTGCTCAGCTTTTGGGGTTTAATCCGCAAAAATTTTTACACATTAAATATGGTTTAGTTTTAGGAGAAAACAAAAAGAAACTTAAAACACGCGAAGGAGAATTTGTTACCTTAGAAGAAGTTTTAGAAAAAGCAATAAAATTAGCATACAAAATTGTTTCTAAAAATAAAAATTTATCTTCAAAAGAAAAAGAAAAAATTGCTCAAATTGTTGGCATTGGAGCTTTAAAATATAATGATTTAAAAGAACATCGCCACAATGACATTGTTTTTAATTGGTCAAAAATGTTGGATTTAAAGGGGCAAAGCGCTCCTTATATTCAATATACTTATATTCGTCTAAAAAGCATTTTAAAAAAGAGCAAGAATAAAGATTTAAATCAAAACAAGTTAATGTTTTTAGAAAATGAATTTGAAAAAGATTTGGCTTTAAAAATTTTGGAATTTTGGGATGTTTTAAATTTAAGCGCTCAAAATTATTTAACAAGTTATTTAGCTAATTATTTATACGAACTGGCTTTTTTAGTAAATAGATTTTACGAAAACGTTCCAGTTTTAAAAGAAAAAAATGAAAAAATTAAAGCTTCACGCATTATTTTAATTAAAAATACCGCAGAAATTTTAAAACAAGGATTAAATCTTTTAGGAATTAAAACTCCGCCTAAAATGTAAAAATTAAAAAATAAAATGGGGCCAAAAAGGCCCCGATATGATTGCTGGCGGAGACCGTTTTCCCCTCCTCGCCCCCCACTGGTTGTGAGGGGACTTAATAGGAGGGCGGTCCCCACTGCTATTAACAATATAGCACAAAATTATTTTTTGTCAAATTATTTCAAGTAATTGGTTGCAAAACAAAAGCTAAAGATTTAAGATAAAATTATGCGTTTAGAGTATTATTCGGTAGATAAATTAAAAAAAGAAATTTTAGAAATTTTAGGAAAATATTTAGATCTTTCTAAATATAAAGTTTTCTTTTTTGGTTCAAGAGTTTCTGGTTCTGGAGATAGTCGTTCTGATATTGATATTGGCATTGAAGGTCCGGAAATTCCAGCTTACGCAAAATTAGAAATAGAAGAAGAATTAGAAAATTTACCAATACTTTACAAAATTGACTTTGTGGATTTTAATAATATTGATGAAGATTTTAAGAAAATAGCAAAAAAATATGTCGAATATATAAATTAAATCACAATGTTTGAAGAATTATTTAAAAATTTTGAAAGAGCTCTGAAAAGATTTGAAGAAATTTTACAAAAAGAAAAAGATGAAATTATTCGAGATTCAGCCATAAAAAGATTTGAGATTTGTTTTGATTTAGCTTGGAAAACATTAAAAGCTTATTTATCTGAATATCAAAAAGTAGAATGTCATTCTCCTAAATCTTGTTTTAAATTAGCTTATCAAGAAAAAATTATCAATTACGATGATTATTGGATAAAAATTGTGGATTTTCGAAATCAAACCGCTTATCTTTATAATGAAACATTTGCTGACAAAATTTATGACGAACTTCCTAAAATTTTGGAATATTTAAAAATTTTATATAGCTCTTTAAAATAAATTTTTCATTTATGACGAGATTTTTAAAACTTGACTTTCAAAATTCTCGGGTTAAAATGTAAGTCAAACTCAATAAAATTTCAAAAAAATTTCAAAATGTGTTAAAATTATTCTGGATGAAGAAAAGCAAAAATTACATTTGGGATTATGACATAAAAAGTCTTGATCTTTCCAGAGAAGAGGCGATTTTATGGTATTTGAAAAGAAAAATCGAATATGGAGATTGGAAAGCTTTAGATAGAAAGGTATTAAAAAGGTATTTACCAAAACTTAAAATTGATCGTTATCTAAAAGAAATTCTAATAAGTTTTTTACATGAAAAGAAATAAAATTTTAACTAATTTTCAAATAGAGGTTTTAAAAGAAATAAGCAAAAGCCAACTTTCATCTTTTTTTATTTGGTCAGGAGGAACAGCATTGTCTTTTTATTATTTAAAACATCGTTTATCTTATGATTTAGATTTTCTTTCTCAAGAATTAATTCCAGAAGATTATATTTTGGCAGAAATTAAAAAAATTTCTAAAAATTTAAAAATTAAGAAAGTTGAAGAACAAAAAAGATTTAATCGTTATGAATTTTGGTTTAAGAAAAATAAAGATGCTATTAAAATAGAATTTGTTTTTTACCCTTTCCCCTTTATAGAAAAACCAAAAAAAATTAAAGATTTAAATATAAAAATTGATTCTATAAAAGATATTCTTACAAACAAAGCCCATGCTATTTTTGAAAGATCAGAACCAAAAGATGTTTTTGACTTTTACTGTATTTTAGTTTATTTTCCAAATATTAAACAAGCACAAATTTTTAAATGGATAGAAAAGAAATTTGGGGTAATAATAGATCCAGTTTTATTTTATAGTAAGGTTTTGAGGGGCGCAGATAATTTAAATTTAATTAAGCCACTAATTTTAAAAAAAGATATTTTAAACGTAAAAAAAATAAAAGAATATTTTAAAAAACAGGCTGAAGATTATTTAAGAAAGAAAATAAAAAAATAATCTTACCACAAAAATTTATAAAAAAGATTATATAGAAATTTAAAAGTAGATATGCACCTTATTAAAAAATCAATTAAAGAATTATAGATCAAAACTTTTATTAAAAAGTTATTAAATTTCCGATAAATGGGCTAAATATTTTAATACAAAGAAATACAGAAAAAGCAAGAAAAAATTAAAAGAGATTATTAAGTTCTCAAAATTATTTTTATATGATAACATATTCGTTAATAAAAGGGCGGGATTGGAATAATTTATATTAAAAATGAAAATTAGCATAGTGGTTCCAACAATAAGAGAAAATTCAATATTAAGATTTTTAAATGAATGGAATGTGATTTTCCAAAAAGAAAATATAAATTTAATTATAATTGAAGACAATCCTCAAAAGACTTTTGATATTAAAAAAGATTCTTATAAATTTATTATTAATCATTATTCTTGGGAGGATATAGAAAAAGATCTAGGTAAAGATAGTTGGATAATTCCAAGAAGAACTTCCGCTATTAAAAGTTATGGTTTTTGGAAGGCTTATCAAGGAAAATCAGATTTAATTATTGCGTTAGATGATGATTGCTATCCAATAGAAAATTATATTAAAAATTTTCAAAAAAGTAATTTAATACAAATTTATAAAAATAATCTTTTTAAAAATAAATTCAAAGAAACAGCATGGATTTCTACGATAAATCAAGTTCGACCAAGAGGATTGCCGTACGAAAAATTAGAAAGAATAATAAATTCTCGGCAAATAATTTTAAATCATGGTTTATGGGCAAACATTCCAGATTTAGACGCCAAGATACAATTGTCAATTAAAACAATTCCTAAAATAGAAAAATATTTTGTAAACCAATTAATTCCTCAAAACAAATATTTCTCGATGTGTGGGATGAATATAGGATGGAAAAAAGAATTAACTCCAACAATGTATTTTATGTTAATGGGTAAAGATAAAAACGAAAAAAGTTGGGGGTTTGATAGATTTGATGATATATGGGCTGGTATATTTACTAAAAAAATTTGTGATTATTTAGGGTATATGATAATATCCGGATATCCAGTTGTTTGGCATGATAGAGCTAGCGATCCTTATAAAAATTTAGAAAAAGAAAAAACAGGAATAAAAATAAATGAATATTTATGGCAAGAAGTTGATAAAATTAAATTAACAAAATCAAATTTTAAAGAATGTTATAAAGAATTAGCAGAAAAATTAAATTTGAAAACTGATTATTTTAAAAAACTTAAAAAAGCAATGATTATTTGGTCTGAATTATTTTAATTAAATTTTTAAAATTAAAATGGAAAATTTTACAATAGGAGCAGGGATTGTTACTTATAATAGAAAAAAGCTTTTTATAGAGTGCTTTAATTCTTTATTAAATCAATCATATTCATTAGATTTTTTATATATTTTTGATAATGCCTCTAATGATGGCACGTCAGAATGGATTAATGATTTTTTAAGAAGTTATAAATCAAATAAGCCACAAATTATATATTTAAAATCTAATGAAAATGGCGGAAGTTCTTTAGGATTTTATGAGCTTTCTTCAAAAATGTTTAATAATGGAATTGATTATATTTTAATTACGGATGACGATGTTATTTTTGAAAAAGATTATATTAAAAAATTTTTAAAATATATTAAACAAGAACCAGAAAATAAAATTTTTACTTCCTTAATGGTTAAAGATTTTGAGTCAAAAGAAATAAAAGGAGAATCCCCTATATTTGCTGGCGGAATTATAAATAAAGAAGTTTTTAAAAAATGCGGTTTTCCAAGAAAAGATTTTTTTATTTATTGGGATGATGTTGAATTTATTTTAAGAACAGAAGAGTCTGGATATAAAATAAGAGTTTGTCAAGATATTTATTGTATTCATGACCAAAAGATAATTTATCCAAACATTAAAATTAGGACTATTAATTTTTTAGGTAAGAAAATAGAGTTTTCAAATATTAATGAGTGGAAACTTTATTATGCTTATAGAAATATGATAATTACTTTAGTCACCCACAGAAAATTCGGCGATTTATTTGTAAAGATTTTTAAATTATTTATAAAAACATTTATTTTAGTATTAATTGGAGAATTTAAAAAATCTTTATTAATTTTATGGGGACTAAAAGATGGACTTTTAATGAGGACAGGTAAAAATGAAAAAGTTTTTAATTTTTGATTTATCGGCAGTTTTGTTTAAGATTTAATAATATTATGTATTTGATTAAAAAATCAAAATTTATTTTAAAAAATTATGGAATAAAAACTTTTATTGAAAAGCTTATTCAATTTCCTATAAACAAAATAAATATTTTAAAACAAAGAAAAGCAGAAAAGAAAGCCAAGGAAAATCCAGAAGAAGTTATTAAAATGCTAAAATCATTTTCGTCTAATAATATAGAAGAAGTTTTTAATTTTTCATGGAATTTTTATAACGGACTTATAAGACCAATTCAAATAAAAGAAGAATTTATTGAATTATTAAAAATCTTTAAAGAATTAAATCCAAAATATATTTTAGAAATCGGAACCGCAAATGGAGGAACGTTATTTTGTTTTTGTAAATTAGCACAAGATGATGCGACAATAATAAGTATTGATTTGCCAGAAGGAGAATTTGGTGGAGGTTATCCAGAATGGAAAGTTTCAGTTTATCAAGTTTTTGCTAAAAAAAATCAAAAACTTTATTTATTAAAAAAGGATTCTCATCAAAAAGAAACATTAGAAGAAGTTAAAAAAATTTTAAATGGAAATCAATTAGATTTTCTTTTTATAGATGGCGATCATTCATACGATGGAGTTAAAAAAGATTTTGAGATGTATTCAACCTTAGTTAGAAAAGGAGGAATCATTGCTTTTCATGATATTATAAACAATGATCCAACTAGGTTGGATATAGGAGTTCCAAAGTTTTGGTTAGAAGTAAAAGATAGATATTTATTTAAAGAAATTATTATAGATAAAATAAATTATGGCATAGGGATTTTAAAAATTTAAAATCTATGAATTATTCAGATAAAGACATATCAATTATAATTTTAACATATAATTCAGAAAACGATATAAAAGATTGTCTTGATTCTTTATTAAAAAATTTTAATTCAGAAAAAGCAGAAATAATTATTTGGGATAATAATTCTAAAGATAAAACAAGAGATATACTCAAAAATTACGAAAGTTTTTCTTTTATTAAAATAATTTATCACGATAAAAATTTAGGATTTGCTTTGGGTAATAACGAAGCTTCTAAATATACTAATGCAAAATATATTTTACTTTTAAACTCAGATACAATTTCGGATTTTAAAGTTTATGAGGAATTAATAGAATATATGGAAAATAATAAAAACATTGGAGTGATTGGACCTAAATGCATTGATGAACTTGGTGTTACTCAAGAATCTTTTGG
>Ga0272449_1000473_pt1 | contig 47514 bp, 54 predicted proteins | sample YNPCB0241_FD_198679 | JGI IMG/M metagenome (GOLD analysis project Ga0272449, IMG submission 198679) | Hot spring sediment microbial communities from Yellowstone National Park, WY, United States - YNP-CB-024-1 | ecosystem: Environmental > Aquatic > Thermal springs > Hot (42-90C) > Sediment...
TCTGCCTTATCCCCAAATCTATCTAAATTTTCGTCATTGTAATTTAAACTATAAATTGCGTCATTTAATTCGCTTTGATATATCTTCTTATCACCAACTTCAGCTATAACTTTTTTTTCGGGGGGAATTTTACTAATATAAACTCTATACCCAACCAAAAGCAATCCAATTAATACCAAAAGGCCAAACACTATAATAAAATATTTTTTAATATTTTTTTTATCTTGTGGCTTTTTTTCTTTCGCCATAAATTTTAAAGTCTTAATTAAATTTAGTTTTCCTACTCAGCATAAACAGCATAACACTTATCTTTATCAGTACATGACATCTGTACCTCTCCTGTTTTGTCATTAATTCCTTTTATCTTTACTTTCTGATTAATTTCAAAATGGGTGTTGGTAATGTTTACAATTTTTGCGCTACCACTTTTAATATAGACACCACTGGTATCAATCCCAAAACTTGCATTTAGCGAACCACTTTTAAGATTAATTCCTGAAGTAATATTCCCGTCTTTATCTACTTTTAAATTACAGGTAGTACCCTCACATCCTATCTGATCCCAGGTGTGCCCCGGATTTTTTGCTGCAAAAACATATACGCCAACCAAAGAAAAAACAAAAACTAATATTGCTATTGAAAGTAAAAAATTTTTGTTTTGCATAGTTTTACTTTGCTTTAAATTACTAAATACGACTTTTTATTTACGAATTTTTATTTGGTTTGGGTAGGACTTGGTGAATTTTGGGATGTTGGAACGCTTTCTTCTGTAGTCCTACTCTCTGCCTCCCCTTTCATAATTTTAACAACCTGACTTGTATCCTCCAAATCTGCCCACCATAAAATTTTGTCTTTGTTTAAATAAATTGTGTTTTTGGGAGTAAAATAAGAAGAACTTACTGGAACAAGCTGAAGCCCGACTTGATTTTTTTCATCTTTTGTTTGCTGGGGCATCCAGGCATTGGAAATTTTTGGTTGAGGAAAAGAACTAAAGTTCCCAAAATAAACCTCGCCACTTTCCAAAACCACTACTTGATATTTCATCTTAAATGGCCAACTTTTGCTTCCAGCAGCATAAGCCAAATAAAAAGCCAAGACTACAAAAATCGCAATTAAAATTCCCAAAACAATTTTCTTTAAACCCATATTTTTTTTCTAAACTTCCCCATAAAAATTTAAGAAAGTTTAGAAAGGTTATGTTTTAAAAAGATGGCGCCTTGCAACAAATTTTATTTGTATAAGCGCTGCACTCACCAATATGAGCATTGGTATTCCCCGAAATTGAAACAACGCATGTTTCACCTGAACTACAGCTTGGTTTTGGAGCGCTACAACTTATTGTGCCACCAGTTTTTGTTAAATAAACCGTAGTTGCATAATTTGACTGATTATTCCCTTCTACATGAGCGTTTGTTGAAGCTGATAATTTTAAAATTGAAGTACTTATTGCTGAAGCAGTTGTAGATACTCCCAACCCTGGCGTCGAGCAACAAAGAATATAATAATAATTATTTTGGGTGCTAAGCTCTGCGTGAGCATTAGTTGTTCCTGAAAGCCTTAAAACAGCAACCTCTCCTGATAAACAAGAGTTTTGCCTAATATTACATACTAAATTACTCCTTCCTCCCCCACCCCAGTAATTGAAAGCCAAATGAGCGCCAAGAGTTGAATAAACTTCGTAAAGATGAGTATAGCCGGGCGGGCAATAACTACCAGGGCAACTTCCCCCATCATTTTCCATTGCTGCCTTATCTCTTTCTAATAAAACTGCCAATTTAAAGTTTTTGCCCTTTTCATCAACGTTATAAAAATACTGATAATTACCCTCATTTATGGGATCTTGCATCATTTCGTCTAAATAACCTTCGTTTTTTAACATTATTAAATAAGTGTGAGCCGGACAAGTAAAAATTTTTTTCTCATTATCATATGAACAACCAGCCTTAGTACAATCAGTACTGCTTCCTGGATAAGGATAATATTTATACTTACTATAATACCTTTGCAGAGCAACTTTATAGGCTGCAAAGTGGGCAATTCTTTTTTTGTCTCTGGCAAGAGCCCGTGAAGCCTTTGTTGAGACAACAATGATTCCAGTTAAAATCAAAATTATACTTATCATTATGATTGTTTCGGTTAAAGTAAAACTGCGGTTATTTTTTGTTTTTGAAAAAAATTTTTTGAGCATATTTTTTATTTTAATTTACCGCCAACCTTTTTATTATATTTTAAATAATTTTCTGGGTAAAAGTCAATGTTATGGCGCTCCTTGAAAATAATTTTGAGGTTCGTTTTGGGTTACAGTAGTTTGTAAAGTAATTTTTGAAATTTCTTTTGAATCATTTTTTGCTCTGGCTGTTATTAAAATTGTCACTTTTGGATTATCTTTATAAAAATCTGAGCTCCCAACAGCGGCCGCGTCAATATAAAACTTGCTTGGATCTATTATCTCAATTTTTGAAGAAGTAAGAGGAGAAAAATTTGTCTCCCCTGGAAATTTAGCTTTCAATTGATAATTTTCTATTTTATAAACAAGGCATCTTGATTTATCTTTTTCTAAGCACTTTTTAAAATTGTCCTCGCCCATCCTTTTACTTGCGATATAAAGCTCATCTGAATCTCCGTACATTAAAATTCCCTCCTTAATGTCCTTTGCCATAACTTCCATTGGATAACGAAGTTCTTCAACAACTAATTGAATCTTTTGGGCATCGTAGTGTTTTTGAATTGTTGTTGTATAAATACCAAGAGCTGATAAAACAACAAAAGTAAAAACTCCAATTGCCATCACAAGCTCAATTATGGTAAATGACTTTTTGGAAAATTTTTCTCTCATAAATTTATTTTTTTATTGTTCTGGCTTCCACCAATTAAAAAGATGCTCTTCTACAAAAACCTCTTGCCAAACTCCTCCTCTTTCTTGCCAGCAGACTTTCGAGATTACTTGAATATCGTTGTTTGGGTTGCCATCACCGTTTTCGTCAGCACCTCGGTTAATTATAATAAGTCGTTTAAAAATGGAATCAGTACCACTTGTTGTGTGACTATAAAAACCATTAGTAGAATCTATTTTTAAATTAGCACCGTGCTCTTCACATTTAGGGCTGTAGGGAATAGACGATAATACCGAGGATGTTAAATTATAATCTAAGTCCTGAAGAAAATAATTGGTTAAATTGTAAGACCAAGATTGCTCTAATCTAAAAAAAGATGAATCCGACGGGGGTTTATTTTTACTTCCACACCTCCAATCGCAATCACCATTATCTTCTTTAATCCTGCCGGAAGAACAAGAAGAAGGAGTAGAATCAAGGTTACAATAAGAATTAGATGTTGTTATTTTATACAACCAATTCTCATTTCTTACATTTTTTACAAGCTCAATTCCCTCTCTTGCTAAATTTGCAGCAATGAGTTTGTTTTTTTGTAAAGAAATAGCAGCATAACTTTTTGCTGAAACAGCAATAACAGACAAAACACCAATTGCCAAAACAATAATTGCTGCCAAAAGCTCAATAAAGGTAAAGGCTTTTTCTTTTTTGTTTTTAAATTTTAAATTTCCCCTTGCCATTTTTTTAAATCGCCCTGTTTTGTAATTTAAATTTTGTTTTTTTATATAAGATTTGCAGAGGACTGTCCGCCGCAAACTTATCGGAGGACAGTCCTCATTGGCTTAATTTTAAACTGTTTGGAATTTGAATCGTTGGGATTTATACTTGTTTCGGATTTCGTATTTCGAATTTCGAATTTATTTATTATTCTTATCTTCGTAAGGATTCGTAATTTCGTAAGGATCGTAATTTCGTGGAACATATTCGCACTTTACTGAACCTCAACCATTCCTTTGTTATTTACTATAATTGTTTTTGTGTTGGTAGTACAAGATGATTTTGCACAAAGCCTAATTGTAAGGGATGTCGCAGAACTATTATTTATTTTAACGCTTAAATCTTGAATATAAAAACTAACCCAAGCAGAATTTGAACTAATGGGGCTAAGCGACGATATTTTAATTGTTGGCGAGAAAAAAACTTCTTCAAATGGACACTCTTTTCCTGAAATATCTTTATCTGCGTATAATGTAACCTTATTTTGATTTCTTACAAAATAAGCAGCGAAATTTGTTGCTTTTGTGCCAGAACCAGAAGAACAAGTACTTGGTCTTGCTGACTGGCCAAGAGCCAAGCCCTGAACTTTTCTTATGGCTTGAACAACGCTATTTGCGGCATTATTTAATTCCATTTTGTCTCTTTGAAGCCCGTAATTTAAAAGCACCATTCCACCAAGAATCAACATAATAGAAATTGAAATAATAAGCTCGACTGTTGAAAATGACCCCCTTTTATATTTTTTCATTTTTTTATAAAAATAATTTCCAATAAAAATTAATTAAATTTTGACCCCAAAAGAAAGCCACAAAAGTTGCTGGCGCCAAAAAACAACCAAAAGGCACTTCGCTCTTTAAAGTTTTTTTTCTTAAAACTATTAAAATTAAACCAACAACGCTTCCCGAAAGAAAAGCCAAAACTAAAGCAACAATAATATTTGGATAAGAAAGCAAAATACCCATAAAAGCCCCTATCTTTACATCGCCAAGACCCATCCCCTTTCCTTTTGTTAATATTACCAAAGAAAGGAAAAAAACAGAAACGCAAAAACCAGAAAATAAAGATATAAAAAACGGTTGCCAAGAAGTTATTTTTAAAACTTCTTTTAGTTGCCAATTTTTTAGGGCAAATACTTTCAAAAATTGATATAAAATAGCAAAAAAAATTGCAGGATAAATGATTTTGTCTGGAACTATATAAAATTTCAAATCAGTCATAAAAATAACTATTAAAAAGCTGGCAAAAATAAGCCAAAAAAGAAAATCTAAAGTTAAAAGGATCGGAGAAGAAGATTGGGCTTTAAAACTTTGATAAAACTGCCAAAAAAGAAAAGAAAAAGAAAGACCAGTAAAAAGCTCAACTAATGGATATTGAAGAGAAATTGGCTTTTTGCAAGAAGAACATTTGCCACCCAAAAAAACAAAGCTTAAAACCGGAATCAATTCTTTAAAAGACAACTTTTTTTTGCAATAAGGGCATCTTGACCTGCCACTGATTTTTTTCTTTTTTGGCAGGCGCAAAATTAAAACATTTAAAAAACTACCAACACAAAGACCCAAAAGAAAGAAAAAAATTAAAAAAATATAAAAATTCATATTTTTAGTGAATCACGCTTACCAAATTGTAAATTGGTAAAATCACGGCTGCTGCTAAAAATGCAACAATAAGACCAATGCCAATTAAAAGCACGGGCTCCAAAAGGCTCATTAAATTATCAATCATTCGAGTAAGTTCGGCTGAATAAAAATCGCCAAGTTTAAATAAAACTTCATGCAACTTTCCACTTTCTTCACCGCTTCTTACCATAAATACAAAAGTTGGAGAGATAACCTCAAACTCTTTTAGGGCCGAGGCGATATCACCTCCCTTTCTTACATTGTCTCTTGCTGCCTCCAACGCCTCTTTTAAAAGAACATTTCCTGCAAGATCAGCAATAGTATCTAATGCCTGAACTATTGGAATGCCACCTTTTATTAATGTAGCCAAGTTCTCGCTAATTCTTGCATAATACATATTCCTAAAAATTTCACCAATAACTGGAATTTTTAACTCTAATTTATCTTTTTTAGCTTTGCCCTCAGGAGTTTTAATATACCTTACAAGCAAATAAATAAGCAATGCAAAAATGCCCAAAATTAGCCACCACCATTTTGAAGTAAAATCTGAAAAATAAATAATAATTCTTGTCATAAGCGGCAAGTCTGTGCCAAACTCTTTAAATATGGCCGTCACTCTTGGCATAACAAATGCAACCATAATAAATAAAACGCCAACACAAGCTAAAAGTATAAAAGCAGGATAATACATTGCTCCTCTAACTTTTGAAATTAAATTATATTCTCTTTCCTGATGATTTGCTAAATATTCAAGAACTTCGGATAATTTTCCACCAACCTCACCAACTTTTACCATATTAATAGCGAATTTTGAAAAAATTTCTGGATGACGGGAAAGTGCTTCGGATAACGCCATTCCGCCGTTTACATTATTTGCCACCTCAAAAACTGTCTCTTTTAAAGTAAGATTTTGTGATTGCTCGGCAACTGTATTTAAGGCCTCAACTAAAGAAGTACCAGCACTCACCAAAATTGAAAGCTGCCTGTAAAAGAAAACAAGATGTTTTGCGCTTACCCTTTTGCCAAATAACTTAATTTCCTTTGCAAGCCCTTTTTCTCTTTCTTCGCTTTCAAGAGCAGTAATAATAAGTCCCCTTTTTTGAAGTAACTCAATTGCACTTGCTTCAGATGGCGCCTCAACAATTCCCGAATCTATTCCGCCAGTTTGGGTTCGCGCCTTATATTTAAATCTCATAAAGTAATTATATTTTTAAAAAATTATTTCTTTAAAAGAAGTTTTAGTTCGGTTGGAGATAAAGAATATTTCAAGGCGTCTTCAAGACTTATTTCTCTTTGCAAAACAAGATTTGCAAGAGACCTATTTAAAGAAATCATTCCTTCTTCACTTCCTGTAGTAATTAACATATCAAGCTCATGCGTTCTTTTCTCGCGAATAATATTTGCTACAGCAGAATTGGCAACCATTATCTCACAGGCAGGAATTCTTCCTTGTTGATTTAATCTTGGAATTAATCTTTGAGAAATAATTCCTGCAAGACAAGCAGCAAGTTGGGCTCTTACTTGCTCTTGTTGATCTGCTGGAAAAACATCTATTATTCTGTCCACTGTCTGACTTGCAGAATTTGTATGTAAAGTAGAAAAAACAAGGTGGCCAGTTTCAGCAGCGGTTAAAGCAATAGAAATAGATTCATAATCTCTCATTTCACCAACCATTATTACGTCAGGATCTTGCCTTAAGCTTGACCTTAAAGCCGTTGCAAAACTTTTTGTATCAAGTCCTACTTCTCTTTGATCAATAATTGATTTTTCCTGATAAAAAACATATTCAATTGGGTCCTCTATTGTAATTATATGAGCTTCTCGATTTTTATTGATTTCGTCTATTAACGCTGCCAAAGTAGTAGACTTGCCGTGGCTTGCGGGCCCTGTAATTAAAACAAATCCCTGTTTTAGTTCAGTAAATCTATGCAAAAAGCTTGGAAGATTCAATTCTTCTATTGTCCTAATTTTTGATGGAATAACTCTTAAAGAAAGAGAAATTAATCCCTGTTGGAAAAAAGCATTTCCCCTAAATCTTACTTTATATTTATATTCATAAGAAAAATCTAATTCTTTTCTTTGTAAAAATCTCTCCTTTAGTTCGGGCCCGAGAATAAAAAATGTAATTTCCCTTGTGTCATCGGGACCTAAAATCTTTTCATCTGGTAAAGGAACCAATTTACCATCCACCCTAATTGTTGGAGGTTTACCAGCTGAAATATGAATATCAGAAGCATTTTCTGCCAAAGCCTTTTCAAAAATACGAGATGTAAGTTCTTGGTAGTTCATAGTTTTTTATTTTTTTATTCTTAAATTTTACAAAATTTTTTCTTTTACTTCAACTACCTTTAACACTTCTTCAAGAGAAATAATTCCTTTAAGGGCCTTAATTATTCCATCCTGCTTCATTGTTATCATTCCATCTTTAATAGCTTGCTCTTGAATCTTTTGCTCAACTGGCTCTGAAAGAATAATCTGGGCAGCCTCATCTGTCATTACAAATATTTCAAAAACCCCAATTCTTCCTTTTGTTCCTTTATTAGCACAGGCAGAACACCCAACAGGACGATAAAGGTAAATTTCTTTTGGAATCTTTATATTCTTTTTTTCTTTTTCTGGTAATTTTTCTAATTCTTCTTTTATTATTTTCTCTTCCTCTTTATTTGCTTTAACCTTCTTTTTGCACTCAGGACAAAGTCTTCTTACTAATCTTTGAGAAACCACTACTTTTATTGTTGGGGGAATTAAAAATTTCTCAACCCCCAAATCTATCATTCTTGGAATTGCCCCAACCGCAGTGTTTGTGTGTAAAGTAAACAATACTAAATGACCAGTAAGGGCAGCATGAGTTACAAGATCAGCAGTTTCTTTATCTCTCACCTCTCCTACCATTATAATATCAGGATCTTGCCTTACAATTTGACGAAGTCCCTGGGCAAAAGTATAACCAATCTCTGGCCTTACTTGCGATTGATTTACTCCATCAATCCAGTACTCAATAGGATCTTCCAGGGTTACTATATTTACACTTTCTTTATTTAAATTTTGCAAAAGAGCATATTGGCTCGTTGATTTTCCAGAACCAGTTGGTCCACAAAAAACAATTGAACCAAATGGAAGTTTCATTGCTTCTTGTAATATTCGCAAATTTCTTCCTTCAAAACCAAGAAGAGTTAGGTCTTTTGAAACAACGGAACTTTCCGGATCTAAAATTCTCAAAACCACTTTCTCGCCTTGGGCTGTTGGCAAAGTTGCTACACGAAAATCAATTCTTCTTCCTAAAATCATACTTGTAAATCTCCCATCTTGGGGTTTTCTTGTTTCATCAATTCTTAGATTGGCAAGAATTTTAATTCTTGAAACAATCGCGGGTAAAATTTTTTTATCCATCACCAAACTTGAATATAAAATGCCATCTACCCTAAATCTTATTCTTAATTTTTCTCCTATCGGCTCAATGTGAATATCAGAAGCCCTTCCCTCGACTGCGTGCCTTAAGGTTACAGATACAATTTTAGCAATTGGCGCTTCGGTAACAATTTTCTCTGCCTCCTCGGTTATTTCTTTTTTAGTCTTTTCTTCCTCTTCTTCTTTTTTTATTTCTTCTATTGCTGCTTCTACCTCTTCTTTTAAAACACTATATCTTTTTAAAACCTCATAAAAATTTGAAAAGGTAAGTAAATAAATTTCTAAATTATATCCTTTTCTTTTTGCTATAAACTCTAATGCAGATCTTAAATCAAAATTTTCAGGAAAAGGAGTTCCCACTCTTAAAATTTTCTGACCTTTATCAATATCAATCGGCACAACCCTGTAAGTTTCTGCACTTTCTTGGGGAATTTCTTTTAAAATTGTAGTAGAAACATCTTCGGGAATTACCTTTTTTAAAGGAACATCATAAAAATTACTTTTTAAAAGAAAAAAGTCATTTTCAGGAATAATGTCATCAGCCACTATCAATTCCTCAATTGTTCTTTTCTTTTGTTGACTTTCTTCCTCTAGCTCTTTGAGCTTTTCTTCTGGAATTAATTTTTTTTCCAGTAAAAATTGTAAAAATTCAGAAAACATAATTTATTAGAAATTCGGTTTAAATTTATTAATATTTGATTTATCAATTTGGTTTAAAATTTCTTCAAGCTTATTTATTTCTTCTTTTGTTAAAAAATTTTGATTCGAAAAATAAGTCTTTATCAGATCTTCTTTTGGTTTATAAAAAACTATAAAAAAGATTAAAAAACCAATCGTTAAAATAAAAAGAAGTGCCCAAAATCCAAAGAAAATTATTTTTTCGTTCTTTAAAACTTTTGATTCTTCTTTTTTTTCTTCTAAAATTTCGATTGCCATATTTTTAATTATCTAATTAAGGAGTGATTAACTCTTTTTGGATATTTTTACCTTCTTGAGATGATGAATTTTTTCCTTTGTTTTCGCTTTCAGGAGAGGTTTTGGCGGCGGGAGCATTTTTTGTATAAATTCCGACTTCAACAGAATAAGATTCTATTTTATCCCCTCCTAAAGAACCGACACTAATTGATTGAATTTCCATTAGAGGAAAAGAACTGGAAATTTCTTCTAAAAAATTTTTAAAATTTGCATATGTACCTTTTACCGTAATGTTTGCAGTAAGTATTCCTGCATTTCCTCCTGGTGCCTGTTTTAATTCTGAAAAAGAAAATCCCTCAATTGAAACTTTGCTTTTTGTCGCTACCCTCTCAATAAAACTTGAGTTTGTAATTTGATCTTTTTCATCAATAATAAGAGCTTGATTAACTTTTGAAACTAAATCTCTTTTTGACTTAAAAAGGGCTGCTACTTTATTAAAACTATCAAGACCTTCTTTTTTTTCTTTTAAAATTTTACGGGCGGCATAAAACTCGGCTTTCTTTTTTAAAAGTTGGTTATTAATTGTTTTTTGATAAATTAAAATATAACCCACATAATAAATTAATACTATTAAAACAAGATATATCAAAAGCCTTATTTCCTTATCTTTTTGCATGTTATTTATTAAAAATTAATAGCATTAGGATTTAAAATAATTTTCACGCTTGCGCTTATATTCCCACCACTATAACTTAGTCCAGAAACCTCAACGCTCGAAACAAAATCTTTTTTACTCAAAAGAGAATCCCTCTGGGCTTTAATAAACTCTATTGAAGATGATGAAATTGAAAAAGACACACTTTTTTCTTGAGAGTTATAGTTTATATTTGAAATTTTAATCTGCGGAGAACTATTTTGCTCTAAAAAATCTAAAATTTTTCGAGGGTTAGTATGAAAAGAAAGAAGAGAAGAAATCTTCTCATAATTTGTAAGCGTTTCTTTCATCTCTTTTTCAAGGTTTAAGTCTTTTTTACTATCAATCTCTTGAATTGCTAATTTTGTATTTTTTATTTGGTTATCAAGAATTTTATTATAAAGACTTAAAATCCCCCAAATAAATAAAAGAGAAATTAAAATCCCCAGCAAAACCCAAAAAATTTTTGTTGTTATTAAATGCGGTTTTAAACTTTTTTCTTCTTTAGTAAATGATATAGCCATAAATAGTATTTCTTTATTTTATCATTATTATTTTCCCTTTCAAGTTTTATTATTTTTCCATAAATTCTCTTAGCGCTACGCCGACAGCCACAGAATAAGAAGGACCTATTTCATCAATAAATTTCTGCAAGGCGGGGTTATAAATAATCCCATCAAATGGTCTTCCTATTTCTGTTTTGATGTTCGTTTTTGAGGTAAAATAATCGCAAAGACCAGGAGTATTTGCAATTCCGCCAGACAAAATAATCCTTTGAATTTGACATCTTGGATTTTTTGAAAGATAAGCACTAATTGCCTTTTGAACTCCAAATATTATTTTATCAATTACTGAAAAAATCGGTACTGAAACAAGGCCCCCTATTTCTTTGTTAATTCCTCTTGTTTTTCTTATTTCATCTGCTCTTTGAAAAGAAATATTAAGAGCATCAGATAAACTTTTTGTTATGTGAAAACCCGCAAAATCTAAAGAGTCGGAAACCACCACATTTCCCCCATCCACAACTACTATGTTTGTTGCTCTATCTCCGATATTTACAATAATCGCTGGCTCTTTTTGTCCTTTCAAAATAGCTCTTGCGTCAGAAAAACTTTCAATTTCTAACATTTTTATATTTAATCCCGCTAATGTTGCCACGTTTTGATACTTTTGAATGGTTTCTTTGGGAATGGCAACAACTAAAACTTTTATTAAATTGTTATTTTGCCATTCTCCTTCAATAACTTCATAGTCAATTTCTATCTCTTGCAGGGGCATAGGAATGTACTTATAAGATTGGTATTTCACTGCTTCTCTAATTTCTGAAGCTTCCATTTGGGGAAGTTCAATTATGGTAAAAAAACCGCAAAAACCAGGAAGAGCAAAATTTGCATTTTTCGTTGAAATGCCAGCAGCGTCTAGGGATTCTTTAAGTTTTGAGGCAACGTCTTCTTCAAAAAAAGAAAAAGAATCTGTTTGGAAGGGAAAAGTTTGTCTTTGTCGCATTCTATAATAACTAACATAATTTGTTAGCTCTATCCCCTGGCCTTTCTTTGTAAGCTCAACTACTTTTATAGAAGAAGTTCCCACATCTATTCCCAAAATTGAATTTTTCTTTCCAAAAAACATAATAAAATAAATTTTTTCTTTAATTATATAACTTTAAAAATTGTTTTACAACAACTCTGTTTTGCCAAAACAAAAATAATTTTAAAATACTTATTTTGTTGAAAAATTTTTATTTCCAATAAATAGGTCCCTTTTTGCCATCTTCAAGAAGCCTTAAATCAACATATTCAATTTTCTCCTTTTCTTTGTCGGGAATTTCTTTTTTAAAAACATAAATAAACGTTTTCACTGCCTCGGGGAAGTTTTCTTGATAAAAAAATATCTTAAATCCTTTGTTTGTAAAAATATTAATTTCAAAAGCGGAGATTTCTATTTCTTTTATTTCTGTTTTAAGGACCTTTAATTCTTCTTTTAAATAAATTATACCCTCTATTATTTCTTTTTTCAAAACCTGATCACCTTCTTTTAATTGACTTTTTTCTTTCGACAAAAACAAAATTCCCTCTTCATTAATCCTCCTTTTATAAATTACTCCATCTTCTGACATTAAAAAGCAGTTTTTTATTTCTTCCTGGCAAAAAATACCAAACATTTTTCTTTCTTTAATTTCAATATAAACTAAATTCGGAAACTTTTTATTGATTATGACCTCTTGAACTTCGGGAAATTCTTTTTTTATTTCTTTTGAAACCGCATTCTTGTTAAATAGAAAAAAATTTTTCTGAGAAGAAGCAATTTCTATTATTCTTTTTTTAAATTTTTCTTGAGAGTTAACTTCAATTTTTTCAATATTAAAATAAGACGCTTTTAAAAAAAACAAACCGCTCCCCAAAATAAAAAAGAAAAGCAAAACCAAATCCCAAAACCATCTTCTTTTATAAACAGGCCTTCTCCTTGAGGGTCTATAAATAATTTTCTTTTTTGCTCGAACCATCTTTTAAAAAAATTATAACTCAGTTAAAATTTTTCTTAAAATAGCAGGAACTTCTCCCTCAAGTAAAATTAAAGTATTTTTCTTTAAAAATGGCTTGATTATCTTTAAAATTTCTCTTGGGTTACTTGAAAAATATATGTTTTTCTCTTTCATCCCCGAAGAAACCGCTCCAAATTTTATTTCTTTTAAATATAGTGGCAGGGTAAAAATTGCTAAATCACAAACTTCACCTATTTTTTTACCAATGCTATTGTGCAATGTTGGAGCTTCTTTGCCAAGCTCCAAAATCGGCGAAGCAATAATAATTTTCTTTTTCGCTTTAAAACTTTTTAGATAATCAAGTGCCAAAAGAAAACTTTTAAAGTTATGACTTGATGTATCATCTATTATTACTGGTCCTTTTTTTGTAATAATTTTCTCCAAAAAAGTTTGTGGTAAATTTAAATTTTTTGCCCTCTCTTTAATTTCTCTTAAATTCATCCCCAGCTCAAGAGCACAAACAGAAGCTCCAAGAAAATTCTCAATATACTCTGGAAAAGAAAAATTTAAAATTATTTCTTCTTTCCCCCAAGGAGAAACAACTAAAAAGGACAATCTCTCTTTTTCAATTTTGATGTCTTTTGCAAAAACATCTCCTTTTTCTTCAGAAGTAGAATATCCATATTTTTTGCAAACAGTTCTTTGATAAAGTTTTTGAATTTCTTTATCTTCAACATTTAAAATAGCAACCCCATCTTCTTTTAAGGAATTAACCGCTTCAAAATTGGTATTTAAAACATTTTTGAAGTTTCCAAAAAGAGCAATATGGTCATCTGAAATTCCGGTCAAAATTATAATTTTGGGGTTTAAAACCTTACAAATTTTGCTAATCTCTCCCCTTTTATAAGCTGAAATTTCAAAAATTAATAATTGGTGATTTTTTGTAAGTTTTTTATTAATCAATCTTGTTATATCTTTTAATTCTGGCCCGCCTCCTTCTGTTTTTAAAACATTAAATTTTTCTTTTAAAATTTGATATAAAAATTCTTTTGTAAGCGTCTTTCCATAAGAACCACAAATTCCAATTGTAATTAAATTTTTTTTCTCTTTTATTTTTTTTCTTGCTTTTATTTCAAAAAATTTATTTGGCAAAAATGAAACAATGTAATAAAAAAATATAACCAAAATAAAAATCAGTGGGAAAAATAACTCAAATAACAAAAATAAAACCAACGGAATGTAAAGCTCGCCCCCAAGAAAAAATTTCAATGCAAAACCAACCAGAAGGATTTCAATTAAAAAAATAAAAATAAATAAAAAAACAACATCTCTTTTTATCTTGGGCACAAGAAAAAAATGAAAAGAAAAATCCTTTATTAAAATTGAAGCAAAAAAAAGATAGATTGAATATAGTCCAAAAATCAAATAGATAAAAAAAACGCCCCCTTCAAACAAAAAATTAATTTTGCCAAAAAAAGGAGCAAAAATTAAAAATAAAATAGCTAAAAAAGAAGTCTTTGTTAAAAGAACCCTTGGGTTTTCTTTTAGGCCATTTAAAAATCTATTAAAACGACTTCCTCTTTTCTGCCAAAAATAAAGCCAAAAAAAGTTTCTTCTTAAAATATGAAAAGCCCAAAAAAACAAAAATAAAATTATTAAAATGGTTTGAAGCTTTATCATATATAATATTTTACATTATAAATTTAATAACTTCTTTTGCAAATTCTTGGGGAATTTCTTTATGGGGATTGTGAGCACAATTATCAAAGATTATTATTTTTGAATTTTTAATTGATTTTTTTAACTTTTTTGAAAATTTAAAAGGGATATCTTTATCTTTTTTGCCCCATAAAATAAGGGTTTCGTTTTTTATTTTACCAAAAAGTTTTTTATAGTTTGTTTTTGCAAAATTTTTAAGAATCTTTTTTCTTGTTCCTTTTTCAAAATAATAATCTTTAAAACCCACGGCTAATAATCTTTTTTTAAATTGTGGCCAATAATTTTTAAGAAATGGTAAAGAAAACAAAAGCAAAAAAAGTTGTCCCAAGGCATAAAAAATAATTTTCTTTGGTGATTTTGTACCAACTATTGCCGGAGCGCAAAAAATAAGTTTTTCTATCTTTTTTGGAAAATCAACGGCAAATTTTAATGCTATTGCTCCGCCAAGGGAATGCGAAAGTAAAAAAAACTTCTCCCAATTTGCTTTTTTTAAAATTTCCAAAATTATTTTTTCATAATCTTCAACTTTTAAAACTTGGGAACTATCAAAATTATAGCTAATTCCTGGCAAATCTGGCATTAAAACTTCGATATTATTTTTTTCAATAATCTCTTTTACTTTTTGCCAATGCTCTCTTTTGGAATTAAATCCCCTTATAATTAATAATTTTCTTGCCATATTTTTTAAAAAAAATAACTTAATAAAAGTGTCCGAGCAGCTACTCGGACACAACTATTTCAATATTATCAATAAACTTATCAGAAACTTTCTCAATAATCTTCTCCTTTATTCGAGAAAAAACAGTATAACAATTATTACAAAGCGCAAGTAAAGCTTCGCCCCTCTTCCTCTCTTCAGAAAAAAGAATAACTTTATAAAACCTAACGCCCTTTTCTTTTCCGCAACCAATGCATTTCACCCCTACCATATTTTATTCACTCCCCTCCTTTATTTTTAGAATGAAAAGGAAATCCTCAATAAATCGTTCGGGTTTCTTGTCTTCTTCCAGCTCACCGGGAAACAATTTTAAATCTTTTATCGGTAAGGGAAGACAAATCATCTCCTTGGCTCTTAAAACCTTACAATTATCTTCTTTAATATTGTAAAGAAGAAAAATTATATCATCTGCAGTATCAGGGTCAGAAATTCTAAAAATCCTTTTTCCAAAAGAGCTTGGTATTTCTACTTCTTTTCCTAAAGAAACTTCTAAAAAATACCTCACTGCCCTAAAGTATTCTTCCCATTTCATTTATATACCCCCTTTCTTTTAATTTAAAATGTTTTAAATGATCTATTTAAATTAAAAAAAATTTTTAAAAAAATGTCAATAATAAATCTATCCCTCTATCAGTCTCTTTTTCGCCCTTATATAAATATTGACAGCCCTTCCATTTCTTTTAAGCTTTTTTATCTCTTTTATTTCAAATCCTGCTTCTTTAAATAAACCCAAAATCTCTTTCTTTCTAAAACAATGATAATAGCGCTGCCTATTTCCAAAAGGCACAAAGATGTCACAAAAATCAAGATTGCTTTTCCCAAGCATTTTTTTAATGGCGCTCTTTAAAATTTTTAAAATATATTTTCGCTGCCATAAGTTCCAAACCGTCAAATAAACTTCGCCCTCCCTTTTTAAAACCCTTTTTATTTCTTTTAAAAAGAGTAATCTTTTTTCTTCTGATGGAATATGATGAAAAACAGCAATTGAAAAAACCCTATCAAAAAAATCTTCTTCAAAAGGAAGTTTTAAAGCATCAACTACAATAAATGTTGGAAGAATATTTAGGTTCTTGTTGTCTTCATTTTCTAAATATAAATATTTTCTTTTTGCTATCTCAATCATTTTTTTTGAAAAATCAATTCCAAAATATTCAATATCCTTTTCTTTAAAAAGTTCAAAAAGTCGACCGCTCCCGCAACCAATATCTAAAATTCTCTCTCCTTTTCTGATATAATTCTTAAAGAACAAAATTTCCGGCCAGAGTTTTTCTCTAGTTTTTGCAAAATCTTGGGCAATTTCGTTATAATCTTCTTTTACTTTTTCTAAAAGATAATTGGCAACAGATGGCTTCATAATAGATAAAATTTTTATGTTAAATATTTACCAAAAAATTATCCAAAAATGTATTGAAGAAAAACCAAAAAACGAAAAAGAGTTGGCGAAAATTAAGCGTTGGGCGGCAAAAAAATTTAAAATTTCTCCCCCATCAAACATCTTCTTAAATAAAGTATACCAAGAATTATTAAAAAATAAAGAAATCAAGAGAGATAAAAATTTAGAAAAATTATTTATAAAAAGGAAAATTCGTTCTCTTTCGGGAGTGGCAGTGGTTTCTGTTTTAACAAAACCATACGCCTGCCCTGGTAAGTGCATTTATTGTCCAAAAGAAAAAGGCATTCCAAAAAGTTATTTATCTGGCGAGCCCGCAGTCCAAAGAGCAAAAAATCTTAATTTTGACCCTTATCTTCAAGTTCAAAAAAGAATAGAAATGTTAAAATTTCAGGGCCACCCCATCGACAAAATTGAACTTAGGATTATTGGCGGATCATTTAGCGTTTATCCAAAATCTTATAAAATTCATTTTGTTTCAGAATGTTTTCGGGCCTGCAATGATTTCCCAAAATCAAAAAAACTCTCTCCCCAAAAACAAAAAGCAAATCTTCAAATCTTAAAAAAAGAACAAAAGAAAAATGAAATAGCAAAACAAAGAATTGTTGGAATTTCAGTTGAAACAAGGCCAGATTTAATAAACGAAAAAGAAATCATTTTAATGAGAAACCTTGGAGTAACAATGGTAGAAATAGGAGTCCAGACAATTTATGACAATATTTTAAAAAAATGCAAAAGAGGCCACACAACAAAAGAAATTCCAGAGGCAACAAGACTTTTAAAAGATGCTGGTTTTAAAGTAATGTACCATTTAATGCCAAACCTGCCGAGCTCAAACAAAAAACTTGATGAAAAAATGTTTAAAGAAATTTTTGAAAACGAAAACTTTAAGCCTGATTGGCTAAAAATTTATCCTTGCGTTGCAACAAAAGAAGCAGAAATTTATAAACTTTACAAACAAAAAAAATGGAAACCTTACTCTGATAAAGAACTTATTAATCTTCTTAAAAATGTAAAATCCTTCCTTCCCTACTTTGTAAGAGTCGCAAGAATTTATAGAGACATTCCCTCAGAAAAAATTGTCGGCGGTTCCTTAATTTCAAATATCAGAGAAATAGTAAAAAAAGAAATGGAAAAGCAAAATACTGCTTGCCAGTGTATTAGATGTCGGGAAGTAAAAGAAGAATACAATCCAAAAGAAAAAGTATTTTTATTTCGCCAAGATTATAATGCCTCTTTTGGAAAAGAAATTTTTCTTTCTTTTGAAACAAAAAACAGAAAAAAACTTTATTCTTATTTAAGATTAAGAATACCCTCTTTTATTTATTCGCATAGCCACACTCGCATTTCGCGAACTAAAAGTGAAAAACCGCTTTTTGGCTGCTTAAAGAATTCAGCAATCATTCGAGAAATTCATACTTTTGGCAAAGTAGCTCCAATTGGCAAAAAAACAACCTCCCCTCAACACAAGGGCCTTGGCAAAAAATTAATTAAAGAAGCGGAAAAAATTGCAAAAGAAGAATTTAAAATAAAAAAAATAGCGGTTATCGCTGGCGTTGGAACAAGAAAATATTGGAAAAATCAAGGATACAAACTTTTTCAAACTTATATGGTAAAAAAATTAATTTAAAAGCCACTCCCCCTTCCTACTACCTCTAAAACTTTTTCTTTTATTTTTTGGGGGTGCGGTAGTTTTGTTAAATAAAAACCAACAGTGGCTCCTGCTGATTGAACTTCGATGTCTCCAAAATCAAAAAGGCTTCCGAAAAACCCTGAAATTTTAACAGTTACATCTTGAATATTTGATAAGGGAATTTCTTCTCTTTCATATTTAAAAATTCCTTTTGTTGTAATCCTGATTAACCTTTTATTTGTCAAAACAACACAAGTTAAAACATACATCATTACTTTTTTAAATAAAACAACCCACCAAAAAAGAAAAAATACCACAACAAAAAACCAAAAAATAAAAGAAAATTCTAAAAACCAATTAAACCTTGAAAGAAAAAAGTAAATCAAAAACGGAACAAAAGCAAAAAACAAAAAAACAATTAAAAGAGAAACCGGAACAAACCAATGTCTTCTTATAATCAAAATTGTCTTCTCGCCTTCTTGTTGAGCTTCAAAAGAGTTTTTTGATTGAAGGTAAGGAATTGCCATACTATTTAAATTTTAAAATTTTCCCCACCTGAATGATTTTTTCTAAAATTATCTCCTGACTTATCTTTCCAAAATACAAAAGCAAAAATAAAGATAGAATTAAAATTACAAAAGACAAAATAAAAAAAATTAAAGCCATAATTTTGGGAAGCTTGCCGATTCCAAAACGGATAAAATGATAAATAATACAAAAAACATACCAAAGATAAATGGCAATTACTAAAAATATTAAAATCAAAAGGATGTTAACCATTATCTTTACTTGCTCTTTTTTGTAATATTTTTAATAATCTTTTCAACTTCTTTTGAAAACTTCTGAGCTGTTTTGCCTGCTTTTTTAAACTTTTCTCTAACCTCTTTGTCTTTAAACCTTTCACCAAATGCTTTTGCTGATTTTACAGCGCTCTGGGACATCTTTTTTACCTCGTTTTTAAGCTTTGGATCATCAAAAACTTCAGATAAAGCATCTCCAAGCTCTTTAAAAATTTTTTTAAAATCCTCTGCTGCTTTTTGATGGGGTTCCTTTTTTAATGTTTTTTTGGTTTTAACTTTACACTTTGGCATAATTTTAAATTTAATTTATTTTTCCGACCTTTTAAAAAATATTTTGGTTTCGAATTTCGAATTTCGTATTTCGGATTTCGGGTTTATTTATTTTTATTTGTAGGGTTATTCTAAACTATATCCTTCCTTACAATTTCGCCAGGATGAGTAAATTTTCCTGGCCAAATTTTTCTTCCAGGATAAATTATCGTTCCTATTCCAGTTTTCACATTATCTCCAATAACAGTACCAAATTTTCTCCTTCCTGTATCCAAAAGCTCTCCTTTCACTATTGAAAGAACATTGGCATCATCATGGCGCAAATTCGCTACAATTGTTCCTGCCCCCAAATTACAATTATCTCCAATTATCGAATCGCCAACATAACTTAAATGAGGAACATTTGAGTTTTCACCAATTATTGAATTTTTGATTTCGCAACCATTGCCAATATGACAATTATCAGAAATTGAAGTTGCTGGCCTTATATAACAATTTGGCCCAATCAAACAATTTTTTCCAATATAAACTGGTCCCTCAATATAGCTTCCACCTTTTACAATCGTTCCCTTTTCAATATAAACTTTCCCTTTTATTGTTGCTCCCTTTTCAACTTTTCCTAAAATTTTCTTTGGAAGTTTTTCCAATAAAAACTCATTTGCGTCCAAAAGATTCCAAGAATAAGAAATTGGCAACCAATCCTCAACAACTGCAAAATATACCCCCTCTTTTTTTATCATCATTGAAATAGAATCTGTTATTTCACACTCTCCTCTTTCCTGACATCTTTTTGCCTTATAATTGAAAATTCTTTTATCAAAAAAATAAAGACCCGAATTTACCAAGTCTGATTTTGGATTTTTTGGTTTTTCAATTAAAGAGACAACTTTCTTGCCTTTTACTTCTACCACTCCAAAGCGCCATGGATCTTTTACTTTTTTAACTCCCATTGCTGGTGTCTTTTCATTTAAAATTTTTTGAATATCTTTTTTGCTATATAAATCATCTCCCATCAAAACCAAAAATTTATCTTTCAAAAAATCTTTTGCTTGAAATATCGCATCGGCTGTTCCTATTTGATATTTTTGCTCGACATATTTCACTTTTTTTCCTTTAAAAACTTTTCCTACCTCTTTTGGAATTAATTTATCAGATGGTTTTACAACAATTATTATCTCTTTTATTGATGACGGAAGTTGAGAAAGATTATAAAAAAGCGGAGTTGTATTTGCTACTCTTACTAAAGGCTTCGGTCTAGTTTCTGTTATTGGCCTTAACCTTGTACCATTGCCTGCTGCCAAAATTAAAACCTGCATATTTTTTTATGATTTAATTAAATTAAAAATTAATTTGGCAATTTTTTTTGAATCGTGACGAATCAACTCGCCTTTTCTTAATAAATCTTCTTTAATTATTTTAAATCTTTTATCTTTAAAATCTTCTTTTCGATATTCTACAAAAAAAACTTTCTTTTTTCCATATTTTTTTAAAATTTTCTCTGGCGGTCTTTTTTTATTTAAAATTACAAAATCCAAAATGTTTTTCCCTAAATAATTTTCAATCTCATTTACAAAATCAATTGCACCAAAACCATTAGTCTCGCCATACTTTGTCATTAAGTTGCAAATATATACTTTCCTTGCTTTGCTTTTTTTAATTACTTCTGGCACGCCTTCTACCAAAAGATTTGGAATAATGCTTGTGTAAAGATCACCAGGCCCAATTACAATAAAATCAGCGTCTAAAATTGCTTTTTTGGCTCTTGGATTTATTTTACATTTTGGCCTTAAAAAAACTTTCTTTATTTTTAACTCGGGGTTGTGTTTTGGAATATCAATATTTGTTTCGCCAACAATAACTTTTCCATTTTCCAATCTTGCGCAAAGTCTTGCTTTATCAAGGGTTACTGGAATTACTTTTCCTTTTATGTTTAAAATTTTTCCCGTTGCCTCAATTGCTTTTTCAAAATCATCATTAAAGATTTTACAAAGAGCAGTGATAAAAATATTTCCAAAATTATGCCCCTTTAAGTCTCCCCTTTCAAATCTATAATTAAAAAGCCTGCATAAAAGCTCTTCCTCAAAAGACAACGCCACCAAAGCTCGCCTTACATCGCCTGGTGGCAAAATTCCAAATTCCTCTCGTAAAATTCCAGTTGAACCTCCATCATCTGCCATCGAAACAATTGCTGTTATTTCTAAAGGATAATTTTTCAATCCCGACAAAACAGAAAAAATCCCTGTCCCTCCGCCAATTACAACAACTTTTGAACCCCTTTTCATAAAAATGATACAAATCTACAAATTTAATGCTAATTTACGAAAATGCGAATATTTAATTTTCAAGCTTTTGGATTAAGAATCCTTTTTGGTCTAATATATCTACTTGGTATCATATTTATCTTTTTATTCGCATTTCTGTAGATTGGCATTAAATTCGCACTCTTGGCATCATTTATTAACAATAACCACAAATTCGCCTTTTATTTTATCTCTTTTTATTTTCTCTATCACCTCTCCAATCTTCCCTCTATAAATTGTCTCAAACATTTTCGTAAGTTCGCGACAAACAACTATTTCTAAGTTATTATTCATTTCTTTTAACTCTTTGAGCGTTTTTAAAATCTTATATGGCGACTCAAAAAAAATCACAGGATACTTTGAGTCAATAATTTCTTTAAAAAACTTTTTCCTTTTTTTCTTTTGCGGGAGAAAACCTAAAAATAAAAATTTATCCATTGAAAAACCAGATATAGAAGCGGCAGCGGTTATTGCTGATGGCCCTGGAATTGGAACAATTTTTATTTTATCGCCAAACTCCTTTAAAATTACCTCAATTAACTTATTTCCCGGATCTGAAATACCAGGCGTTCCTGCGTCACAAACCAAAGCCAACTTTTTTTGCCTTTTTAAAAGCTCTATAATTTGATTTATTTTTTTAATTTTTGAGTGCTGATGATAACTTAATGTAGGAGTCTTGATATTAAAATAGTTTAGAAGTTTTTGAGTAACCCTTGTATCTTCACACAAAATCAAATCAACCTCGCTCAATGCCCGAAGTGCTCTTTTTGAAACATCTTCTAAATTTCCAATTGGCGTTGCAACAATATATAAAATTGGCATATTTTTATAAGCATTTTAACAATGAACATTCCCAAAAGTCAATTTTAAACTGCGTCAAAAGAATATTTAGATAAAATTATCCACTAAAATAAAAGCGCCCCTGAGGACGCTTTTTTATAATCTTGCTAATAGCCAAAAATTCTCTCGAAAACCTCTTCTTCCTTTTTAATTTTTTCCTTGATCTGGTCTAAAAATTCCTTCTTTAGAGGAAGTAATTCTATAGCAAACATTACAATAGGACGACCATCCCAACTTTTAATGACAACAAAATCCTCACAAAAAACTGCTCTTGCCCAAGGCGGTAAGGAGCAACCAATGTTTATTAACCTTTCTGTCATTTCTGTCATATCATTCCCTCCTTTCCTGATTGTCGCTCTTGGACGCCTCTCGGAATTTCAGTAGGGCCTGCAATATTTTTGGCATCTGGGGCACGTTTATTAAAACCTTTATCTCCTCTTTGGAAACCCCTTCTTTCTTTTCCTCTTTCATTTTTTTCACCTCCTTCTTTTTTATTTTTTAAACAACAAAAGAACTTTCCTTGAGAAATTTTTCAAAAAAACTTAGCAAGGAAAGCCCTCTAATCCATTTTTAATTCTTTTTTTATTGCCTCAACCAAATCTTTTGTAGTGACGCTTGCCTTTAAAATATATCTTGTGTTGTATTTTTTTGCAATAGCTCTTACTTCTGGCGTATCATAGTTTGAAAACAAAATCACTGGAATGTCTTTTGTATCTTTATCTTCTTTAAACTTTTTTAAAAGGTCAGTTCCGTCCATATCAGCATCTGGCAAGATAATATCTAAAATAATCAAATCTGGCTTTTCCTCTTTGGCAATAGCAAAACCACCCTCAGCATCTACTGATCTTATAACTTCAAACCCCTCTCTTTCCAACCTTTCCTCATACATCTCAGCCAAAATCTTTTCATCCTCTATGAGCAAAATTTTTTTAGCCATAAAATTCCTACGAATAATTATGCGAATATTTACGAATTTTTTACGAATATTTTGAATTTATTACCCTCTTAACCATAACTTTATTGGCTGAACCGAAATTTACAATAAGTCCAAGTTTATAATTCCCCGCTCTTAAATATCTTAACATTTGTTTATAATCCTTTCTTGTAATATATTTTTTTGCTTTTAAATCAACTACAATTTTATTTTCTATCACAAAGTCTGCTTTATTTCCTTTAATTTTACAATCCTTTAAAGAAAAAAGCAAGTCTTCGTTCGTATTTTAATTTTTCTTTTTTAAGTATCGCCTCCAGTGCATCTTGGTATTGCTTTTCTGAATAGATATTACCCATTACATTATATATGGAATAAAATATCCCATTTAATTGATAGCATAATTCTTTATAAATTATTTCTGCCATACTCGCATATATTAGCAAATTAGTCGCATATATTCGAAATTTATTCGTGTGCTTCCCAAATTTATTCGCATATTCTCGCCCCTCTTCCTTCTAAATCTATTTCTTCACCGGTATCTCCACATAAAAGGTGCTTCCCCTTCCTTTTCCTTTACTCTCTACCCATATTCTTCCTTTGTGAGCTTCAATAAGTTTTTTGGCAACATAAAGGCCAACGCCAGATCCTTCAGGGAACAATCTTACACCAGTGCCTCGTCTGTATATCTTAAAAATCTCATTGATTTCTTTTCTTGCAATGCCAATTCCAGTATCTGAAACACTTATCCTTATTCTTTCTCTGCCATGGTCTTTTAATTCTGCTTTTACGATAACTTCTCCTTGGTAAGTATACTTGATTGCGTTGTCAACAAGGTTTAAAAAGACCTGTCTCATTTTTAAAGGATCTATCTTTACTTCAGGAAGTTTTTCTTTTGGATGTTCAAAGACAAGTTTTAATCCCTTTTTCCTTGCTGCAACATGAAATTCGTCAATTATATTCTCAAGCATCTCTTCAATATCAACTTTTTCAATATCAAATTGCATTCTTCCAAGCTCAAGTCGGGAAATATCCAAAAGCGAGTTAACTAATCTTATCAATCTTTCATTTGAATCATCGACTTTGTGTAAAACTTCTTTTACCTTTTCTGGAACTTCTCCATAAATACCCTCTTCTATCATGCCAAGATAACCTTTAATTGCAGTTAATGGAGTTCTCAATTGATGAGAAGCTATAGACAAAAACTCAGTCTTTGCTTCATCTAATCTTTTTAATTCCTTGTTTGCTGCTTCAAGTTGTTCACGAAGCTTTATCTCTTGCAAAATACTCCGAATCAAAAGATACCCAAAGAAGCAGTAGAGGAGAAAAACAGAAAAATTGATTATTCTTAAAAAAAGAGTCTGACTAATAAGTGTTTGGAATAACAAAATAATAGCAATTAGGCCAACGAGTAATTCTGTTAAAACTATTTTGATGTTAAAAAGATGCTTTGCGAAAATAGCGTATCCGGTAAATCCAAGGAAGAAAATTATTGAAAGATTACCAAACCAATAATATTCGTAAGTACCTCGAACTTGGGGCAAAATTGCATTAAAAATAATATTTGCTAAAAAGAAAATTAAAAATCCTATAAAAAAGTATTTTACTCGGAGTTTTTCTAAAGGACGAAGATTGAAAAATTTTTTTAATAAAAAACAGATCGAGGCGATCCAACTCATTCCTAAAATAAAAAAAAGAGGAAATAGAGGACCCAAAATAAGATCAGTACCCCATGGAACTTTTTTTACATCCTTAATAATTAAAGAAGTGAAAAGTGAAAAAAGAGCGATCAAAATCCCGAAAAGAAGGTACAGTGTATTAATTAAATTAAAAAGAGGCGAACTCCTTTTCTTTTGGGGGAAAAAAAGACTGAAAAAATAAGCGCTTAGAAAAAAGAAGGAAAGAAAGAAGTAAATAGTTCTATTAATTAGCAAAGAATAGGAAAAAAGCGAAGGAAGATCTGATAAATAAGCAAAGGTAATCCATCCCAAAGCAAAAAAAGTCATTAAAAAGAAAAGTTGATTTTTAGGATCTTTAGAATTTTTTGTTAAAACCAAAATACCAAGACCTAGTCCTAAAAAATCTACAATGACTACCAAAATTTGGTAAATTAAAAAATAAAAATTCATTTATTTCAAATTAAATTACGTATTTTATTTTTCCAGATTTTGACGGGGTAAATTCTGCTTCTTGGAATTTTCTAATTACAATTTCAGGATCACACAATTTGGGATTATCTTGATAAGATTTTCTGAAATCATTATTGATTTTTAAGAGTTGATCAAGAATTTTGTCATGATATTCTTTTTTAAGTTTTTCGATTTCTTCTTGAGATGGTTTTTTTTCTTTCTTTAATTCAAGATAAACCACGAATTTTAAACTTCCATCTTTTAATTCTTTTTTTGAAATCTTAAAGTTATGAAAGTAGGGACTTGTTTCTATTAAATCTTCAATTTGAAAAGGATAAACATTGGCTCCGTCTAAAGAAATACTAAAATCTCTTCCATTAACAACTAGTAAGGGTTGTTTTAATAAGCAATAATAAGGTATTTTTTCAGTTAAAAGTTGAAAGATATCAATTTTTTCTTCATTAAAAATCTTAATTACTTCACCAAAGGGAATAATTTTCCCCAGATCTTTAATATTGTATCTGATTAATGGCACTGCTCCCTTTGAGGTAATTGTCAGGTAATCTTCTATCCCTTCTACAAAATAAGCCAAAGTATTTAATTGAACTAAGGAGCCCTCTAATATCATTCCCATTTCTTCAAATTTTTTCTTTATTTTTTCATTTGTATTAATTATTTCTTGTAACAAAACCGTAAAAGGGTTACCAAAAGCAATTCCCCCAGCATCAGCCGTTCCATAAATAACAAGGACGAATGAGTAATCGATCTTTTCACCTAAAATCTTCTTTTTAGTTTTCTCTAAGAGTTTTGTTGGGCAAGGTTCACCTCCGTACTGCCATTTTATTTTATATTTTTGCCAATTTATTCCTTCTTTTTCGCCTTCGTCAAGTAAAAGCCTAAAAAGAGATGGGTAGGCTCCAATAATAATTTGATTATATTTATCAATGAATCCTTTTAAAATCTCTAAAATTCCTTCTATATCTGAACCTGAAGTTGCTACAGTGACCTGATTTTTGTTTCGCAATGCAATTTCTTTCCAGATAAAAGTATTCAATTCCCCAGCGATATAATTTCCTAAAGAATAACCCACAATAAACAAAGTAGGAATTTTATGAATCTGATAAATGTTCCGACAAATCATTTCGTAGTAAAGGGATATCATTTTATCCTGGGAAACCAATCTAGGCCAATAAATGGGTTTTCCTGTAGTACCTGAAGTTGTGGAGATGGTAAATAAATTTTCGTAAGGAACGACTAACCTATCTTTGAGGTCATATGCTAAAATGTAATTTTCCTTAGTAGTTATCGGTACATATTTTTTGAAATCTTCGATTGTTTGAATTTTTGTGTGATCTTTTATTCCGTTCTTTCTTAAAAAATCCTTGTAAGCTGGAACTTTCTCTGCTGCTTCGTGAAATGTTTGCAGGGCCTTTTTCTCTCCTTGTTTTTCCCACCATTCTGCTGATCTTGAAGCAAAAAATTTTAAAGCCCTATCTGGGTTTGACATTATAAACTTTTGCATTATTTCTCCTATTTTTGACATAAATTTTTAACAAAAAACTCCACGATAATAGTGGAGTTTTTTGCAACTAAAAAATTTCTTCGTTGTTTGAAGAATTATCAAATTCTTTTTGAAGAAAAAATATCAGTATTTTCTTCATATAAAATATTTATATATTCTATATTTATATATTCTATATTAAAATGCTAAAGATTGTCAATAAAAATAAAAAGGGGTAGCGCTTTCGCACTACCCCACCAGAGGATCGAATTGAACAACGAATGGAAGCTCATAACCCTTTACGATCTTGATTACGACAGAAACCGTAAGAATGGAAGCTGTCCAGGCTGCCACCACGGGCTGAGGATAATGCTTAATTTCCCCTTCGATTACTCGTCCGAGAACAGGCAGGAAGTAAGGATTAAGCTTTACCCTCTTTGCCATGTTTAACATCAACTCCCAAATAGAGATTTTCTCGATTTCCTGTGGAGTAATATCTTGAGGAATACCCAAAAGGTCCTCGAAAGTCTCTCCGTTCGGAGTCAGGCAGAAAAGGACTGCTCCCCATCCGACATCAATCGGGTAAAGAAAGATCTTTTTCTGCCGACGGCAAGCCCTTGCAAGCTCCAAAGAGGCAGAAATTCCCGGATCCGGATCAACTCCATCGATTACTATATCGCACTTAGCGACGAATTCATTGGCGTTATCCGATTGGACAAAATCTGGCCAGGTCTCAACTTTCACCTCGGAATTAATCTCAGAAAGTATCCTGGCCGTAGCAGATACTTTCTGCTCTCCGATGTTTTTGAAGAAATATGCCTGGTGATTTAAATTTGCCATTTCCACGGTATCGGGGTCAGCCAAAATAAAAGACTCTACCCCCAGCCGACACAAAGCTTCGGCAATAAAACTACCCATCCCGCAGCCGGCGATGCCGACGCGGATTTTTCGCAACTTTTTCTGCTCCTCTTCAGAAAGAAGAGGAAAATTGCGAGAGACAAACTCGTTATAAGAAAACACTTTCCTTCCCCTCCTTTCTGCTCTTTCTTAAACTATTATGTATCTCAAATGGAGACATCCTCCATATTATAAGGTGCTAATATCCTAAATTATACCACTTCCCTCCTCCAAAGTCAAACTGGCGCTGGTGTTTAAATTAAAAGACAAAAGAAATAAATCCCCTACTTGAAATTTTAGAATTCGATTTTAAAGTTTTTGTTTGTTTTTGGTTTTTTGGGAAAAATTAATAAATAATTTATCTCTTCTTTCTTAAATCTTTGTATGATATAATTTAAAAAATCAATATTTTTGTATTTAAATTTATGTGGGAAAATGAATATAGAAAAAGTGAGTTTTACTGGGGATTAAGACCAAGTGAAGGATTAAAAGAAGCAATAAAATATGCGCCAAAAGGTATTGCTTTGGATATTGGAGCTGGCGAGGGAAGAAATAGTATTTTCCTTGCAAAAAATGGGTTTAAAGTTGAAGCAATTGATAAAAATTCATATGGATTAAAAAAATGCAAAGAATTTGCTAAAAAATATAATCTAAAAATTTCTACAAAAACGCGAGATATAACTAAATTTAATTTCCCTTACAATAAATATTCTCTTGTAATCTCAATAGCAACGATAGATTTTCTTAAAAAATCAGAAATAGAAAAAATTGTTAGAAAAACTAAAAAGAGCTTGATTAAAAATGGCGTTATTTATTTTGAGGTTTTTTCTAAAAATGATCCTCTTTTTAAAAAATTTAAAAAGTTAAAATTGAAATTAGTTGAAAAAGATACTTTCTATGTGCCAAGGGAAAAATTTTACAGACATTTTTTTACTAAAAATGAAATAAAAGAACTATTTAAGGACTTTAAAATAATAAAATTAAAAGAAAAACGCATATTAGATAAATCTCATAACAACCCTCATCTCCATAATATAATTATGTTAATTGCTAAAAATTATTAAAAATGCGGCACCCTTAAAGTGCCGCTTTCGGATTAATTCTTTTAAAAGAACTAGCGAGTGATCTACCGCTACAACCACAGCCCTTGCTGCACCCACCACCGCAACCTACACTACAACCACAACCTCCGCTGCAGCCACAAGCAAGGCAGTCGAGGCCGCAATTAAAATCTTCCCTCCAAAATGCAAAACGCTCCAACACCTCTCGCTCCTTCTGGGTCATCTTACCCACCTCCCTTTCTAAACTTCTTTCCAGTATTGGGGGTCTGGAGCAAAAAAATTACCACTAACACTCCACGCTACAGCAAGACACCCCCTACAATATTGAAGCAATTCGCATCTTCCGCATTTCTCCATTTTTTCCACTTTTCGCATTTCATTAAGCGTGGGAGAATTTATAAAAATACTCCTTAAACTTTGATTGGGTACCTTGCCTATTTTTATTGGTAAACGCCTGCAGGGATATACCGTACCATCAGCGCCTACTACTATTAAGTGTATACCTATAGCACATCCCCGAAATATTATTTCTCTATTCTGTGGAAGTGGGCGAAATAATCCTAATTCTTGATAAAGAAGTTTCCATAAATGTTCTTTCCTCCCAAAAATAGTTTTACAACCACGCTGTTCCAAATTTTGGTATTCTTTAAAAACCTTAATTAAAAGTTCTCGATATTCATAAGGATTAATTAAATCCTTCTTAAATTGGACTCCTTTACCTATGGATACCAATCTTGAAAAGTCAAATATCGAAACGTTCTCTTCCGCCACAAGATTAATTAGCGGAATAAGATCATCCATGTTTTTTCTGCTTAAAGTAAACATAACCACGCTTATAATTCCTGCTTGATTAAGTAATTTTATGCCTCGCAAGGTTTCCTTAAAACTGCCCCTATACCTTAATTTATCGTGGGTCTCTTCCATGCCATCAAGACTTACTTGATAATCAAGTACTCCGGCTTCCTTTAATCTAAAAACAGTATCTTCATTCAAATATTCACCATTTCCTAAAATCCCTATAGCAATACCTTTAGAATTAGCATACTTTATAAGGTCGAATATGCCCTCTTTTAGTAAAGGATCACCACCCGTGAAATTTATCCTCGCACCAACGTTCCATGATTTTGTCATGGAATAGAAATCATCTATCACTTTTATACAATCTTCAAACGATAGCTCATTTCTAATCTCAGATTTATATTCTTTCGATTCATTTTTTAAATAACAATGAGCACAAGCATTTGGACATTTTGCAGTTACGTGCCATTGAAGAGTAAAATACTTTTTTGATTTTCGATCTTTGCTCCCTATCCTCCTACCTTCTTGAAAATGTTCCGCCGTCTTTCTCACCTCCTTTTATTGTTTGTCACGTCTATATACTTCTATATACTTTTATATACTTTCGCTTATTTATTTTTTAAAGGTACCATTCTTATTTTAGCCTCCCCCCCCATTTCTTTTGTCAAGTCCCCAAAAATCAAACCAAAATCAGCCCGAGGTAAAAAATCTTCGGGCTCTTTTTTTCTAGAAATTGAACTTTAATCAAAATATCGACGAGTCTGTTTTTTTTCTTTTATTTTTATGGCTTTCATTTATTTAAAAATAGCGTTTTCGTTTTTAATCTTTTATGGAACCCTTTTGACAATTTGTAAAAAGATAATCTTTTTAGGGTGTAAATCTTTAAAAATTATTCTTCGTAGAAAAAAGGATCATCTGGAGAAAGAAATTTTATTTTTAGAATATACTTTTTAACTATATCAAGCCACCATTTGTCAGGATCAATTTCAACTAATGTTTCTCCTAGTTTTTTTCCAGAAGGAGTTTCAAGTCGCATAAAAGAAGTATCAAGCCATCGCTTTGCCCTTATGTTTCCAAGGCCTAAACACTCTTTCTCAAGCAACATCTGAGATAAAGTGTCAGCATCTTTTGCAACTTTTGCTTCAATCGTTTTCTGGCTGTTAAATTCTTCTATCAAGGATACAAGTGAAAAATCTTCAAGTTGATAATCTTTTGAAATTTCCTTTAAGATTGCTTTTTCATTAAGTGGCTGGGTATAAAATTTATTAATGAGGTTTCTTTCTCCTCCCCTTACCTCTGGCAAATCATGCAATAAAAGCATTTTAATTACCTTATTCTCGTCTGCCTTTTCCATTTTAGATAAAACCCAACCTATAATAGTGGCGCAAAAACTATGCTCAGCAACATTTTCTTTTATAGGACCCTGCAAAAATGTAAGAGAAGCGCGGGGTATATATTTTAACGTTCTTACTTCCAATAAAAAATTAATTTTCTTTTGAATGCCTTTGTTTTTTAATTTTTTCTTTGATATTTCATTACTTTTTTTCTTTTTTATTTTTTTCATAAGTGTTTAATTGTTTTTTTTAATTATTTTTAAATTATAATAAAAAACAAAAAAAATCCAAAAAATATTTTAATTAATTGACAAATAAATTAATTTTAACTAAAAATATAGAGTTGGTTTTGGCACCTTTATTAAAAGAAGGAGGAAAAATGGAAGAGAAAAAAGGTTGTAAAGAATGTTATAGTTCTTCGGATTTTTGCGACAGCTGCAACGGCAGCCTATCGCAACCCCCCCAAGAGAAAACCAACGAAAACCAAAAAAGGTCCACTAAAGGACCCTTTTATAATTAAAGTCTTCCTTAATCAATTAAAAATTAATTCTCGAAAATTTCTTTTTCAAATTCATCGACTAATTTAATAATGTTTGGGTTGTCTATAACTTCTTTAATTCTTGCTGCCCAAAGTTTGTGTTTTAATCTTCCGTATTTTTTCCAATATTGCATACCCTGAAAATAATTTATTACCTTATCAAGTTGTTTTACAAAATGAGATTCTTTCGTTAGCTGTTTTTCGTATTCCTCCCAAAGTTCCTTTATTTCTTTTTTAAGATTTAGAGGAAGGCCAGAAATAAGTTTTCTCATTGCTTCTTCTTCTAGTTTCTTTTTAACTTTTTCTAATTTTTTTCTTTGCTCAATTGTCGGACGAGTTGGTTTTGGCTTTAATTTTAAAAGATCTTTGGGTGAAATTTCTTTTTTCTCATCTATTGCTGCTGCATCATAAGAAGTAAAATCAGGAGCATAAACTTCACAAATATCATGGATTAATGCCATTTTTATTGCTCGATTTAAATCAATTTTTTCATTTTTGCCAAGTGCCCAAACCGCAAAAGTTAAACTAAATATATGCTCTGCTGTAGTTTCTGAATTCTTAATTTTATGAATCTTCCATCCCCTCCTTTCTTTCCCTTTTAAAGTGTTAACATTTAAAATAAAATTTAAAATTTTTTTTATTTGTGTTTTTGTAAATTTTTTGGTTTTTTGCCACATATTTTTAAATTACTTTTTAAAAAAGTTTTTTAATTTATCAAGAGGTAAAGTATTTATTATATCATCTTTCTCTGCCCACCCGCGACGAGCCTGAGAAATACCATATTCCATAAAATAAAGTTGGTCTTTTTGGTGGGAATCTGTATTAATTATCATTTTTACTCCCATCTCTTTTGCTTTTTTAATGTTTGTATCGCAAAGGTCAAGTCGCTGAGGCCAAGCGTTAATTTCAAGAATTGTTTTTGTCTCTTTGGCAACTTTTAAAATTTTATCAAAATCAATTTGGTATTCGTCGCGCTTTTTTAAAATTCTACCAGTTGGATGTGAGATAATATCAATATTCGGATTTTTCATCGCTCTTATAATTCTTTCTGTCATTTTTTCTCTTGGCATTTTAAAGCGCGAGTGAACTCCAGCAATTACAAAATCTAATTTTGCCAAGGTTTTATCATTGATATCAACTTTTCCATCATCTAAAATATTTGCCTCACAGCCCTTTAAAATCTTAAATTTTAAATTTCTATTTTCTAACTTTTGATTAATTTTATCTATTTCTTTGTTGCGCTGTTCAATTTGTTTTTCATCAAGACCGTTTTCAATTCGCAAAAATTTTGTATGGTCAGCAATACCAATATATTGATAACCAAGCTTCATTGCTTCTTTTGCCAAAACCTCAATTGAATTTGCTCCACCATTCCAATTACAATGGACATGTAGATCTCCTAAAATATCATTATATCCAATAATCTTCGGTAATTTGCCCTTAAGCGCTATTTCTATTTCTCCCCTATTTTCTCTTAACTCTGGCGCAATCCAAGGAAGACCAATGGCTTTATAAACACCTAATTCGTTCCATCCCGCAACCATTCTTTTCCCTTTAAAAACTCCATACTCATTGAGTTTTAAATCTTTCTCAAGAGCAATAGTTCTTGTTTTGATGTTGTGTTCCTTGGAACCAGTAAAATATTGAAGCGCCGAGCCAAAACTTTTTTTTGCCAAAATTCTTAAATCAACATCAAAACCTCCTTCCATTCTAACAGAGGATCTTGTTGTGCCCTTCCCCCAAATTTTTGTAACGCCAGGCAAAGAAACAAAAAAATCCATTATTTTTTTTGCTGAATTTTCTTGCTTTTCTTTACCACCGCCAATTGTAATTAAAAAATCCAAATCTCCAATTGTTTCTTTCATTCTCCTTACAGAGCCAGCAACTGAAATCTGTTCAACTTCTTTTAAAGAAGAAAGTGCTTTTTCAATTTCTCTTGCTTGCGGCAAAATTTCACTCAACAAAAATCTTCCTTTGCTTCTTTTTAAAAACTCAATTCCCTCAATAATATTTTGTTCGGTTTTTTCACCAAAGTTCGGAAGATTTCTTATCTTTCCCTCTCTTGCTGCTTTCTCAAGTTCTTCAATGTTTTTTATTTTTAAATATTTCCATAAATCGCGGACCATTTTAGGACCCACTCCCTCAATTGAGGTTAACTCTCCAATGTTTACAGGAATTTTCTTTTTAAAATCCTCGTAATATTTTATTTTGCCTGTTTTAATATATTCAATAATTTTTTCTGCAATACTTTTTCCAACGCCAGGAATTTTTTCAATAGCTTTTTCTCCTCCCCTTTTGTAAATTTCAACTACATCTTCAGAAAGTCCTTCAAGTGCCATTGCCGCTGACTCATAAGCTTGAGGTTTAAAAGGAACATCTTCCATTTCAAGATAAAGGGCAATTTCATAAAAAATTTTTGCTAAAATAGAATTAATCATATTTTTATTTGTTATTTTCTTTTACCATTTCTGAAATTGACTTTCCCATCCATCTTAAAATCACTCTAAAACTAAATACAATCCCTAAAAAGGCAAAAACAAAAAAGAATGCTCTATAAAGCAAAGAAAAAGCAGCGCCAAGTTGAGGGGCAAAACCAAAGTGATTAAAAATTACTGCTTGAATAATTTCCAAAATTCCAATTGCCGCTGGCACAGGAATAATATAAAAAGAGATATAAATAAATCCAATAACAGCAATGCTCTGAAGAATGTTCAAGTTTGCACCCATAAAAAATAAAATAAAAAAGCAAGCAAGAAAATCAAAAACCTGACGCAAAATCGCCAAAAAAAATGCCTCTTTAAAATTTTTGTTATTTTTATCCAAAAAATTAAAAATCTCCTCTTCTATTTGAAAAATGCTTTCTGCTCTATGATTAAAAATTTTTCTAAGAGGTTTTTCAGCAAATTTTGCAATACTTTGACTGTTAAAGGCTTTGAAATAAAAATAACCAACACCCAAAATCGGTATCATTAAAAACAGAAAAAATAACCACATTTTATAAGAAAGGTTGACAGAATAAAAAACCAAAGAAAGGATTCCCAAAAAAATCATTAAAATGGACGTGGTTCCCTCAAAAAGTTTATCTATAAAAACAGAGGAAAGAACTTTTTTCCACCTGGCCTCTTTTTTTTTCTCTTTAACTATAGAAGCCCTCATCGTTTCTGCACCGGCAAAGGCAAAAGGAGCAAAAAAAGTGATACCAAAATTAACAAACCAGGGCAAAATTAATTCTTTAAACTCAAAATGATACCCTTTATCTTTCAAAATTATCTGCCATCTCAAAATTCCAATTATATGAGAAATTATCATCATCAAAAAAACCACCAAAATTCCAATTGGCGAAAAAGAAAGTAAAGATTGCCAAATTTTCTCAGTACCAATTTTTCTGTAAACTAAGTAAAAAAGTACGCCAGCAAAAATTAATATTAAAAAAATAAAAAAAATATTTTTTTTCTTCATAAAATTATTCTAATTTTTCTTTTATTTCTTCAAAAAAATTAATTGCTTTTTTGAGTTCTTCTTCTCCTTTTTTTGTAATTTTATAAACCCTCCTTCTTCCCTCCTGCTGACTTTCAACAAAACCATCCACTTCTAATCTATAAAGAACTCTATAAGCAGAAACCATTCCTGGTTTAAATTTAAAATTTTTCTCTATTTGACTTCTTAAATTATAAGCCCAAACTGGCTCTTTTTTTGCCAAATACAAAATATAAAGCCAAAGATTATCTGTGGTGTTGCTTTTTTTAAAATGATCAAAAGGCGTCATATTTTTATTTAAAAATCTTGACAATTTATTTTACCACTGTAAAATATTCAAAAATAAAGGTTTTATATAATTTATTATAATAAAAAATATGATAAAAATTGCAATTGCTGGCGTTGGAAACTGTGCTTCAAGCCTTGTTCAGGGAATATATTATTATAAAAAAGTTACCAATAATGATGAACTTGTCCCGGGATTAATGCATAATGTCCTTGGAAATTATAAAATTTCTGACATTAAAGTAGTTGCCGCTTTTGATATTGACAAAAGAAAAGTTGGAAAAGATTTATCAGAAGCTATATTTGCTCTGCCAAACTGTACAAAAGTCTTTTGTAAAAATATTCCAAAAATGAAAGTGAAAGTGAAAATGGCACCAATTTTAGATGGGGTAGCTTCTCATATGAAAGAATATCCAGAAGAAAAAACTTTTTTACCGGCCAAATTAAAACCCGTAGATATTGTAAAAGAACTAAAAAAATCTGGTGCTGAAATCTTAATTAATTATGTGCCGGTTGGCTCTGAAAAAGCAGCAAGATTTTATGCCAAAGCAGCACTTGAAGCGGGATGCGCTTTTATTAATTGTATGCCGGTATTTATTGTTTCTGATAATACTTGGGCAAATAAATTTGAAAAGAAAAATTTACCCTGTATTGGAGATGATATAAAAAGTCAGGTTGGCGCAACAATTGTCCACCGAACCCTTGCTCATCTTTTCTCTGAAAGAGGTGTAAAACTTTTAAAAACCTACCAATTAAACTTTGGAGGCAATACTGACTTTTTAAATATGCTTGAAAGATCAAGACTTAAATCAAAGAAAATCTCAAAAACAGAAAGCGTACAGTCGCAACTTCCAATTCCATTAAGCAAAGATAACATTCATATTGGACCTTCTGATTATGTTCCCTTTTTAAAAGATAATAAAATTTGTTATATTAAAATGGAAGGAAGAAAGTTTGGAAATGTGCCAATAGAAATCGAGGTAAAACTTTCTGTTGAGGACTCACCGAATTCCGCTGGTTGTATAATTGATGCAATAAGGATTTTAAAACTGGCTTTAGATAGAAAAATAGGAGGACCATTAATCTCTGCTTCTGCCTATTTTATGAAACACCCGCCCCAGCAATTTCCAGATGAAAAAGCAAGAGAAATGCTTGAAGAGTTTATTAAAGGGAAAAGAGAAAGATAAACATGATACCAATCTACTAATGATATGCCAATCTACAGAAATGCGAATAAATTAATAAAACATGATACCAAGTAGATATATTAGACCAAAAAGGATTCTTAATCCAAAAGCTTGAAAATTAAATATTCGCATTTTCGTAAATTAGCATTAAATTTGTAGATTTGTATCATGCTACCTTTTCAAAGATTTAAAAACACGATTACAAACGGAAATTTGTGGATTTATATTTTGGCACTTGCGAAAGAAAATCACCTTCAAAAAAGTAAGGTCGAAAGTTTGATTTTTGAAAAATTTGGATTTTTACCAAATAAAATTACCGTCCAAATTGTTCTAAAAAAATTAGAAAACCAGGAATATCTTAAAAAAGAAAAATACCACGGTGAAAAATCTTTTAGAATCACAAAGAAAGGAGAAGAAGAATTAAAAAAAATGAAAGATTTTTCTCAAGATCTATTGAAAAAAATATAAAAAAGTTTAAAATAAAATCCCTATAAAAAGAAAATAGGGATTTTTATTTTAATATAATTTTATGAAAATTGACCTTCATATTCATAGTTATCATTCAAGAGATAGTGTTTCCAAAATAGAAAAAATTGCAAAAACAATAAAAGAGAAAGGACTTGATGGTTTTGCTTTAACGGATCATGATACCGGCGCTGGTTGGAAAGAGGGAGAAATAATTGCCAAAAAATATGGACTTTTTTTTATAAGGGGCGAGGAAATAAAAACTAAAAAAAATGGAAGGGTTATTGGTGATATTATTGGAATTTTTCTTAAAAAAGAAATTAAATCAAGAGAACCAAAGGCAGTAATCAAAGAAATTAAAGAGCAAGGAGGAATTGCTATCATTCCCCACCCCTTTCATATATTAACACCATTCAAGGGCCAGCTTGAAAAAGAATCAGAAAGATTAATTACTCCATTTACAGGAGACCTTGAGGAATACAAAAAAATAATTGATGCCATTGAAACTTTCAATGCAAGAGTAATTACAAGACTTGCCGATGAAAAAGCTTATATTTTCGCAAAACAAAATAAAATTGCAATGGTTGGTGGTAGTGACGCTCATTATTGGAAAGACGCTGGAGACGGATACACTTTTGCTCCTTATGCAAAAAATTTAGAAGACTTCAAAAAAGCAATTCTTGAAAAAAGAACACGGGGCGAGGGCAAAAAAACTCCCTTAAGGTCGATGACAATTCCAGCAATTGCAAGAATAAAAACAAGAATTGAAAAAGAAGGGAAAATTACGCCAAAAATTATAAATTCTCTTAAAAATGGAGTTAAAAATATTAAAAAAGAAATAAAATAAACTATTTTTTTGATTTTTTGACAGCAAAGCAAATTCTTTGAACGGCGGTAAAATTAGTCAAAATAGCGATAATTATTAAAAGATAAACACAAAAATAAGGATTAAAGAGAGATAATATTAAAGAAAACAATATCAAAAAAAGCCTCTCTCCCCTTGCTAAAATCCCTCCCTTTAGTTCTTCAACTACAAGATCTTTCTCTTTTGCTGCTGCTTTTGCGTAAGTTGTCATCAAAGAACCAAACAAAATTAAAAAAATCCAAATGTAGCTTTTAAAAATTACATCTGGCAAATCTAAAAATAAAATTCCCAAAAGTAAAATCCCCTCAACAAAACGATCAGCTATAGTGTCAAAATAAGCGCCTATTTTTGTTGCCTTTTTTTTGTATCTTGCAACTGCCCCATCAACAAAATCTAAAAATGAAGCCAACAAGAAAAATAAAATTGCAATTAAAATTTTCTTTTTAAACAAAAAGAAAAAACTTAAAAGGGCAAATAAAATAGTTGCTGCTGTGTATTGATTTGGGGTAAACGGAAAAAAAGAAAAAATTTTAGCAACTAATTTTTCAATATTTTTAAACTTTTCTCTTTTTGCATCAAGCATAATAATATATTTTAAATTAAATTATAAAAAAGAAAAAATTAAACAAAAAGTGCCGATAAAAAAACAATAAAATCCAAAATAATGAAGCTTTCCTTTAAGAACTATTGGCCTTAATATTTTTAAGGCGAAATATCCAGAAATTGCCGCAAAAAGAAAACCAAATATACTATAAAAAATTTCATTGCTTGAAACCAAGCTAATCTTAAAAACCTGCAAAATTGTTGCTCCCAAAATAGCAATAATTCCCAAAAAAAATGAAAAGTCAAAGGCGTCTTCTTTTTTTAAATTACGAAAAATTCCAGCAGAAATTGTAGAACCAGATCTTGAAACACCTGGTAAAATTGCGATTGCCTGGAAAATTCCAATAAATAATGCATCGAGTGGTTTTGCTTTTTGGATATTTTTTAAATGCTCTTTTTTAAGGGCTGTTAAAAAAAGAATTATTGAGGTGAACAAAAAAGAAAAACCAAGCAATAAAAGAGAGTCAAATATTTTTTCTATTTTTTCTTGAAGAAAAATTCCAACAACTACAATGGGAATCGTTCCCAAAAACAAAAACCAAATTAATTTCATACTCTCCCCTACTTTTTTTTCTTTTATTTCTTTGGTTGTATCAAGTAAAATTTTCTTTATTTTTTCTCTAAAAAAGATTAAAAGAGCAATTACTGTTCCAAAATGGACTAAAGTGTCAAAAAAAATTGGTGGCTCTTTAAAACCAAAAATCTTTTGAAAAATAACAAGATGCCCAGATGAAGAAATTGGCAAAAACTCAGTTATTCCTTGTAAAATTCCAAGGAAAATTGACTGAAAAATGTTCATAAAGTTTTAGTTATTTTGCGCAATCTAAGCAAAATTTCGCTTCAGGTATAAGTTTTAGCCTTTTTTTTGAAATTGGTTTTCCACACTTTTCACATATTCCATATTTTCCTTTTTCTATTTTCTTCAAAGCCCTTTCTATATCATAAAGTTTCAACTCTAAGCGGTGTTCTATTGGCAGAAGATTTGTATACTCTTCCACTTCATCTGCGTTTTCGTCTTGCTCTGAAGTGTGGGTTCCAAATTGAGGAAAGTCTGTTTCCCAATTACCTTTTATCTTCCTGTCCTTGTGAGCAAAATGAAAGAGAGTTTTTTCAATTTCTTCTTTTTCTTTTAAAAGTTTTTCTTTTTGTGATTCTAAAAATTCTTTTTCCATAAATTTTTAAGAGCGAGCGCAGAAAAAAATTATTCACAATGCGCCGCTCTTTTTTTAACTTGTCAGACCTTAATATTGTCAAGTTCAAAGTTTTTTGATGTTATACAAATTTCAACCCCTGATTCTTTTTTTTGGTTCTTTGGGGTTTGCTTTTTCTTAAAAATTACTAACCAATAATAAATAATTCCCCCTATAATTGCCAAAAGCAAAATAGTTGTTAAAATTTTTAAAAATATATTTGATTTCTTTTTTGGAAAATTTATTTCCTGAATAAATGGAGATAAATTATTAATTTGCCCCTCGTTTCCATCAAATTTTCGCTCCTCAAAAACTGGCGGGGGAGGTACTGATTGTGCGGACGGTGGAACCCCAAAAGAAGGATGCGCTACTTCACCTGCTTTTTGTAAAAGTTGCTGTTTTAAATATTCTTTTTGTTTTAAGCTTTCTTTTTCTTTTATTTTTTCTTCAAGGGCTTCTTTCTCCCTTAAAAGCCACCTTTGTTTTTTGTTGATCTCTTCTTTGCTTTTTGCAATATAATCTTTTTTTGCCTGAAGATCTTTTTTTGTCCTCTCAAGTTCTTCTTTTGTTTTTTGAATTTCATTTTTAAGTTCCTCTAATTTTTTTCTTTCTTGAATTAAAATCTCTTCGAGGTTCTCTGGTTTTGGGGGTAAATTAATTAAATCTTTTTCTATCTTTTTAACTTCTTCTTGTGTTTCTCCTTCCTCCTCTTCACTTTCTTCTTCCTCCTCTTCTTCTACGGTTATCTTTGATTCTTCTAAAATTTTTTTGTGAACATTTGCCCATTTTTCTTTAATATCTCTTTCTTTTGCTTCTATCTCTTTTTCCTTTTCTAAAATAGCATCTGCTCGCATCTTTAATTCTTCAAGGGCTTCAATTTCAATATCTATTTTTTTAATTTTGTTTTTCATTTCTCTTAAAATATCTTCCATTTCCCATCTCTTTCTTTCGTAAGATCTTCTCTTTCTGCTTAACTCCCACCTTTCTTCTTCAATTTTGCGAATCTCTTCTTTATTTCCTAAACTTTTTTCTTTTTCTTTTAAATCTAAAAGTCTCTTTTCAACTAAATTTTCTTGTTTTAAAATTGCTTGATAATCATCATTTATTGGTTTTATTTGTTTTAAAAGGGGAATTTTTTCTCCTTTTCTTTTTTGAATTTCTTTTTTTAATTCCTCAAAACTTTCTTTTGGTAAAACAATAGGTTCTTCTTTCTCTTTTGCTAAAAGATCTAATTCTTTTTTAAGATTTTCTATCTCTTTTTTTGCCAATTCTAATTTTTCTTTTAAAGTTGTTGTATCTTGTTTTGTTTTTTCCAACAAGTTTTTTTCTTCTATGTGAGAAAAATCAAAATTTGGAACATTTTCTTTAATTAAAGAAAATATTTCTTCTTTTATTTTTTCTCTCTCTTTTTCGTCTTCTTCACCTTGAAACATCAAAAGCTTTTCCTGAATTTTTTCTTCAAAATCACTCATTGTTTCTTTTTCTGGTACCACTTCTAATTTTTTGTTAATTTCTTGAAGCTCCTTGGTTTTCTTATCTTTTTCATTTTTTAATTGCTGAATTTCTTCCTCAAGCTGATTTATTTCATCTTTTATTTTTTTTATTTCCTCATCCTCTTGAGCTGTTAATGCTCCCAGATCTTCTTCCTCCTCTTCCTCTTCAAATGTCACCTCTGAAGCTCTGCCAATATAATTGTCAGAGTTGTCTTTGTTCTCGCTTTCTATTTTTTTATTCTCAAAATTAGTTGGCGCGGGGGCCATAGAACTTGGTTGGGGATTTTCATTATTTTTATTTTGGGAAAAATCTTGCTGTAAATTTTCACTCCCTCCAATTCCTTGCAACTTTGCTTTTTCTTGTTTTAAAATCTCTTCTTCTTGTTTTAAAGCTTTATTCTTTTCTTCTAATCTTTGAATTTCTTTTTCTACATCTCTTTTCAATGCCTTGCTTATCGAACCTTCTTTTTTTAATAATTCAAGATCTGCTTCAAGCTTTAAGTATTGTTCCTTAATTTCAGCTAATTGTTCTAAAACTTCGGTATATCTTTGTTTTCCTTCATGTAACATTTCTCCTTTCTTTACAACTTCCTCTGGACCAAGCTTTTTTGCTTCTTCCTTTGGCATCTCTTTTTCTAAAGCCTGCTCCTTTTTTAATAAATCTTCTTCTGAAAGTTCTTTTGGGGTTTCTTGTTCTACTATGGGTGCCTCTTTTTCAATTAAATATTCTTGCAAAGAAATCAATGGAATTTCGCCTGATATAACTTTTTTAAAAATATCAATTAACCTTTGCTTCTCTTTTAAAACCATTTCTTTCTCTTTTTGAATTTCGCTTATCTCTTTTTTAAGTTTGTTCCTTTCTTCAACTAACTCTCCAAGTTTTTTATATTCTTCTTCTAATTTTTGTAATTCTATATCTATTTCTGTCTTTTTATCTTCAACCTCCCACTTTTTTCTTTCAAGTTCTTCTAATCTCTCCTCTATCTCCCACCTTGATTTTTCGATTTCTCTTTTCTCTTCTAGTTTTACCTCTTTTTCTTTTTCTTCTATTTGATTCTTCTTTTCCTCAAGTAAATCTCTCTGAGAAATTAATTCTTCAAATGTTTTTTTGACCTTCTCTCTTTTTTCTCTTATTGATGTTAGTTTTTCTCGAAGAATAGTCGCTTTTTTAATCAAAAGTTGATAAGCTAATTTTTCTTTCTCTTTTAAACTCTTTGCTTTTTTAATCTTTTCCTGAAGTTTCGCCTTTTCATTTTCCATAAAAAAGAGCTCTTCTTTCAGTCTTTCTTGGAGAGCATTTTCTCTTTCTACGGAAAAATCAAAAATACTTTTAACTGCTGATGCTGCAACTTTAATATCTTTTTCTTGCTTTGAAATTGTTTTTGAAATTTGATTATTTAAGGAACTAATTTCGGCTTCAATTTTTTTTATGCCTTCTGATAAACTTTCTTTCTCTTTTTGAAGCTCTGATTTCTTTTGCAAAAGATCGTTTTTTATCTTTTGTAATTTTATTTTTAACGCTTCTCTCTCTGCTCTTTCTCTCTCTGCTCTTTCTCTCTCTGCTCTTTCTCTCTCTGCTTTCTCTTTTTGAGTTTCTATTTTTTTTCTTTCCTCTTCAAGGGCTTTCTTTAGGGCAATTTTTGCTTCCTCTCTTTCTATTTTTTCTTCTTGCTCTTTTTTTTGTAATTCGAACGCTTTCATTTTCTCTTCTTCCTCTCTTTTTTTCTCTTCTCTTTCTTTTTTCAATTCTTCAATTGCTTGCATTATTTTTGCTCTTTTTTCTTCAAGAGAGTACCTTTCAAAACCTGCTTCTTTTGCAATTCTTTCTTTTAGCTCTTCTTTTTCTTTTTCGGTTAAACCTTGAGTCTCCTTTTTAATTTTCTCTTCTTCAATTTTTTCTTCTTTTGGAAAAACCGGTGTCAAGGAAGGCAAAGTGGTTTTTTCTTGAGGAGACGTGGGAAATTCTTTTGATGGCAATGGCGCTTTTGACACAGACTCTTTTAACTGAGGTGGCGGGCCAAAAGAAGATAAATCACTAACTTTTTCTTCTTTAGTTTTTTCTTTTTTAAAAATACCAAAAATACCCTTTTTCTTGGGGGGTAAGGGCGAAACTCCTCCGCCCTGAATATCAGACTTCATTGTCCTTATCAATTTTTCTTCTTGCCATTCATTATCCTGTGGAAGATTTTGAGAAAAATCAGCCATAATTTTTATCTTTTAGTGGAAATACCATTTCTAATCTTATTTTACCATCGCTTGTAATTTCTTTTATCTTTACAGGAATAATCTCTCCTAATTTAAAAACTTTATCTAGGGGTTTTGTTTTCATCTTTCTTGGAATAGAAGAAATATGCAACAATCCTGTCTGGTTTGGTATTAACTCAATTACTAAACCAAAATTTAATATACTTGTAACTTTACCATTAAATCTTTCTCCAACCTTAAATTCTCTTGTAATGTTCCTTATCCAGTCAATAGCTTTTTTTGCTTTTTCTTCACTATCTGCGGTAACAAATACCATACCGTCTTCTTCAAAATCAATAGAAGTTTCTGTTTCTTCAATAATAGCATTAATAACTTTACCACCCGGTCCTATCACTTCTCTTATTTTATCAGGATTTATTTTAATTGTTAAGATAACAGGAGCGTAGGGCGAAAGCTTTTTTCTTGGGGCTGGCAATGTTTCTGCCATTTTTCTCAAAATTATTTCTCTTGCTTCTTTTGCTCTTTGAAGAGCTTCTCTTAAAATCTTTTCTGTTAAACCCCTTATTTTGATATCTACTTGAATTGCCGTTATTCCCTCTTCTGTGCCTGCAACCTTAAAATCCATATCTCCATAGGCATCTTCAGGTCCTTGAATGTCAGTAAGAACCTGATATTTCCTTTGAGATATTGGTTTTTGATTACTTTCTAATCCCAAAATTTCTTCAAGCGTTTCTTCAATCATAAGCCCACAAGAAATTCCTGCTGCCGCTCTTTTTATTTTTACACCCGCATCAAAAAGTGCCAAAGAAGAAGCGCAAACTGAAGCCATTGAAGTCGATCCATTTGAAGATAAAGCTTCAGAAACAATCCTTATTGTATAAGGAAATTCTTCTCGTGGAGGAATAAGGGGTTTTAACGCTTTTTCAGCCAAAGCGCCGTGCCCAATCTCTCTTCTACTTGGAGGTCCAATCCTACCAACCTCTCCCACGGAAAAAGATGGAAAATTGTAATGATGCAAAAATCTTTTTCTTCCTTCTGTCTCCATTCCCTCAATTAAAAGTTCATCACCTGGTGCCCCAAGAGTAAGAATTGATAAAATAGTAGTTAAACCCCTTGAAAAAATAGCAGAACCATGCGTTCGCGGTAAAACGCCAACAGCGGTTTTTATTTCTCTTATTTCATCCATTTTTCTACCATCGCATCTTAAATTCTCTTCTAAGGCCATATCGTGAATTACTTTTTCGATAAGAGAATCCAAAAGAAATCTACTCATTTCAGATTCTTCTAGAATTTTTTCCTGAAAAGAAGCGAATTCTTTTTTTACTCTTTCTCCTTTTTTTGAAAACAAAAGTAAATTTTCTTTTATCCTCTCTTTGTATTCTTTGTAAAAATTTTTATAATCTTCAATTTCTTTTTCTATTTCTATTTTCTCTTTGCCTTCTTTTTGAACAATGTCTTTTTGAAAATCAATTAAAAATTTTATTTTCTCTTTCGCCCTAATAAAGCCTTCTACTACTAATTCTTCCTTTGCTTCGTTAGCGCTTCCATCAACCATATTAAATAAAACCTCTCCATCAATATCCTCTATACCCGAAACAAAAAAATCTAAAACCGAATTTTCCCTTTCCTTATAGGTGGGCGAAAAAATAAAATCTTTGTTAATTAACTTTCCAACCCGTATACCACCAACAGGTCCTTTCCAGGGGATCTCTGAAATCGAAAGAGCCAAAGAAGCAGCAAGTAGGGCAGGAAAATCAGGATCGTTTTCGCCATCAAAAGCAAGAGCGGTTAAAACAATCTGAACTTCTCTACGCAAGCTCTTTGGAAAATAAGGCCTAATTGCTCTATCTACCATTCGGGAAAGCAAAATAGCTTCTTCTGAGGGCTTTCCTTCTCTTCTTATAAATCGAGAACCTTTTATTTTTCCTGAAGCATAATATCTTTCTTCATAATCAACAGTTAAAGGGAAAAAATCTGCCTCAACTTCTTTATCTGAGATGGTCGCAGTCCCCAAAACTACTGTATCCCCAAAAGAAACAAGCGCCGATGCTGACGCCTGAGAAGCTAAACAATTTGTCTCTATTTTTAGTTTTCTTCCTAAAAATTCTGTTTCATAAATCATAATTTTTTATTTTTTACTATTTTCGGTAAAAATACTTTGCAGAAGAACCGATATCAAAAAATCTATCTACTGCCTCTTTTAATTTTCGAGAGCTGCTTTTTGAAAATGCTGCTATTTCTACTTGCTTTCCAAGATTTTTCAAATACTCAACTAATGGCAAAAAATCTCCATCACCAGAAAAAATAATAATAACATCTAAAGAATCAGCAACTTTAATAGCATCAACTGCCAAACCTACGTCCCAATCAGCCTTTTTAAAACCATCATAAACCTGGAGTTCTTTTTCCCTTATTTCTATACCAAGTCGAGACAACGCCTCAAAAAATGGTCTTTCCTCTCCTGTCTCTGTTTTGATTACATAAGCTATTGCCCTTACTAACTTCCTTGGACCAACAACATCTTTTAAAACTTGTCTAAAATTAACTCGGGCGCCAAAAAGTTTCTTTGCCGAATAATAAAGATTTTCAATGTCTATAAATACTCCAACTCTTTGCTCCTCATAAGCAATAATGCCCATATAAATTAATTATAATTTTAATTTCTTTTTAATAGCCTCGTATCGTTTCTCGTCTGTTCTTTTCAAATAATTCAAAAGCTTTCTTCTTTTGGCAACCTTCATCAAAAGACCCCTACGAGAAGAGTTATCTTTTTTATTTTTCTTTAAATGCTCGGTTAAATTATTTATCTCTTCGGTTAAAATGGCAATTTGAACCTCAGCCGAACCTGTGTCGTTTTTATTTGTCTGAAACTTTTTAATTAAACTTGCTTTATTTATCTTTGCCATATTTTTAAATACTTTTACCTCCCATCTCGACTTTTTATTATAATAGCTATTTTAACATATTTTTAAAAAATTTTCAAAATGCTGTATAAGATGAATACATTTTTGACACATTGGGGTAGCCGAAGGCAAATTCGATAGGGGTTTTATATCCAAGGGCTTGATTGGGTCTCCTAAAGTTGAATTCCTCTAACCAATTGCCAAGTTTCAGATTAAAAACCTCAGGCTCTGGATGGAAATTTCCCAGGGCTAAAAACTCTTCTTTTAAGATACGATTGAACCTTTCGTTGACTGAATTATCTTTTGGAGTTTTGGGACGGTTGTAGTATTGATTGATACCCAATTGTTGACAGGTTCTCTTGAATTCTTTCTCAAAACAAGAGTCATTATCGTGTTGGACATTAACGATTTTACCATCAAAAAGATAATTAAGTTTCAAGAGAAAATCTTTGGCTGAAAGAGATGATTTTGTTTTATACATGAAAGCTAAGGCCAATTTTGAATATCTATCGATGGCAGTGAAAATATATCTTTTTAGGTCATTCCAGTAAATGACAATGACATCTAAACAAACCAAAAAGCCAGTTTTATTCTTCTTTTTAAGTTCTGTAATCCTTTTCTTTTTTAAGGCTCTCTTTCTCTTTTTGACTATTTTGGCTGTTTTTTGAGGATGATAATAGAGTTTGTATTTCTCAATTACTTTTTGGATCTTCCAGCAAGAAATTTTCTCTCCAAAGAGATTAAAATATATTAGAGAAAGCTTTTCCTTTCCATAACGAAGATACTTTTTTCTTAATTCAATAACCCTTCTTTCTTGTTCTGGAGTTATTTCTCTTTGCCTTCTCTTTCTAGGTGCTCTATCTCTGTCTTCCAAAGAAGAAAGATTGTATGGATTATATCTCTTTAACCAGTAATAGAAAAGCTGTCTTGAAATGCCAAAGTGTCTGCAGGTTAAAGAAACATTCTTTGTTTTTTGATAATAATCCATCCATTTTAACCTTTTCTTAGCTTCAAGTGAGAGCTGGTTCCTTTTTAAATCGTTTGCCATCTGATAGAGGGGGACCAAATCCTCTACCAAATGAAAACCCCAGGGAAGAATTTTTAACCTTCCCTGACTATTAAAGAAGATTCTTTTTACCATATCGATGAGATACATTTTGATTTATTTGATTTAATTTTTGACCTTTCTTTTCCCTAATTTTACCAATTTTTAGCATCTTAGGGGTGTCAAAAATGTATCTCATCTTCTGCAAATGCCG
>Ga0272449_1000474_pt1 | contig 47489 bp, 52 predicted proteins | sample YNPCB0241_FD_198679 | JGI IMG/M metagenome (GOLD analysis project Ga0272449, IMG submission 198679) | Hot spring sediment microbial communities from Yellowstone National Park, WY, United States - YNP-CB-024-1 | ecosystem: Environmental > Aquatic > Thermal springs > Hot (42-90C) > Sediment...
ATCATCGGCTCCTCCCCACGGCTCTGTACTTGTTCTAAAGTATTATTAAATATTTCAATTTCACCAAAATCTTCTTAGTGTAGGTATTTACAGAAAACACGTATGCCTACACAATTTTAATAAATTTTTTGTTTTTTAAAGTATCAGGATAAACTGGTTGGCAGCCGTTGTCGAAATTTGTAGACCATCAGTATCTTTCTAACAAAAAATTATATAAATCGTTATCTTCTAAAATTGTACTATGTCCTCTTTTAGGCGTCTAGAAAATCGAATTCTTTTAAGAAGGATGTTGTCTGAAAGGGGCTTTAGTGTTCGAATGCACAGTTACGAATACTATATTATTAAAGACAAGTTTGTTTCAGTAATTTTTCTTGAACCAGAATTTAACAGGGTGCTTGTACATAAAATAAGTTGGAATCCGAAAAACTCGAGTTCAGCTGTAAAAGAAATATATTCTATAATAAAGGAAATCGATCCCAGTATAGAAGTTCATGTGGAAGAGGATGAGGAAAGTTAATCTATTCTATAAACTTACGGATATGGTGGAAAGAGGCTATGTCTGATGAAATTTTTAATAAATATGATCCTTTGCAGGCTACCCTCTATGTTTATGATGTTTGGAAAGCTTATGATGGTGTTCAAGCGTTAAATGGTGTATCACTTTATGTTAGAAAGGGTGAAATTTTAGGTCTTATTGGACCAAATGGTTCAGGTAAGACTACAACCATAAAAATTATTCTTGGCCTAATTAAAAAGGATAGGGGTTTAGTCAATGTTCTCGGATACGATATAGATAAGAATCCTTTTGAATATAAGCAGTTCATAGGATATGTTCCAGAGACTGCAGCGTTACCTGAATATTTGACCGCCTACGAATTTCTCTATTATGTCGGTCGAATAAGAGGTGTTCAAGACAGCGTTTTAAAAGACAGAATTGAAGACCTACTTAAAATGTTCCATTTAGAGGACAAGAAGAGGGAACTGCTTATCTCTCTTTCTAAGGGAATGAAGCAGAAACTGGCCTTCTCATCATCACTTATTTGTGAGCCGAAGCTACTGTTACTGGATGAACCCTTTATAGGAGTTGACCCGGAAGGCCAGTATGAAATAAAATCCGTTCTAAAAAGGCTTTCTGAAGAAGGCTGTTCTATTCTTCTCTCAACACATTTACTTGACCTTGCTGAAAGGTTCTGTGATAGGGTTGCCATAATAAGTAAGGGTAAAAATGTTGCTACAGGAGACTTAGAACATCTAAAACAACGTGCAAGCTTAGGTAAGGATACTACGCTTGAACAAATATTCTTAACTCTTACAAAAGAGGGTGAAAGTGGATTAGCGGATAATAGAAGGGCCGACTATAAAAGATTTTTTAAACTTTTTAGAAGGTAGAAAATTTTGGCTATTAAAGAAATCTACATTTTAAGAATCAAGGCAACTTTTGGTCCTCTTAGAAAGTCTAAATCGAACATTATCATAATTTTAGCCCTACCATTTATCGGCTTGGCTCTGGTTCCAATAATATATGCAGAAGGCTCCTTTTATGGAAGATTCATTTCAGACCTTCTACTACAGTATCCGATAATCTTGGTCTTTCCACTGCTAGTCCTTTCATCAGTTTTTGTAGGTAAAATGAATGTGGCTGAATACGAGCATGAATTTATTCTTTCCTCGAACGTTCGACCATCTGGCTTTCTTTTAGCAAAGACCTTATATGATTTAACCGTCGCATTATTCCTATTCTTTCTACCCCTAATTATACCATTCATCATTTCCATATTGTTAATTAAGGTTCTGTACGTCTTCCTATTTTCTTCACTTCTAGTAATACTTATGATTTCAGTAATATTAGAAAACAGTTTCAAGACTCTAATACTATTTTATAACAAGAATCTAGTTAGACTTTCGCTTATAGCGATAATACTTGTTTTTTCTTTTCCATTATTTTACAATCTCTATCCCGACTATTTTCCATTTTGGCTTAACTATATTTCGCCTGTAGGCTGTCTCCAATTTCTTTTAAAGGGAAGTACTATTATAATTCCAAGTATCTCACTATCTATTTGGTTTACTGTTTCCCTCATCCTATTAATTAAGGCTTCACGTCTAAACTTTATACCTTATGTGCAAGTTGTTCCACAGCGCACGATGTTCGATATAAGTCTATCGTCTCAAGTTATGAAACAGAAGTATGTTCTAAGTAAGATTGGAACATTCTCTGTAACCTTGCAACTTTATCCCGCTCCAAAAAATATGACTCTATTTTTTATGAAAGAATCTATTACAAGAACGCTTAGGTTTGGAGACCTATACACCCTAATTTTGACCACATTCTTTCTCTACTTACCCTACATTTTTCTACAATCGCAATATTCTGGATTTGGAAGCCCCTATTATCTCAACCTATCTCCCGCATACTTTATAATAATCTTCTATCCAATGATATTTTCACAGCTATGGTTTACTGAATTCAGTGAATGCATATGGTTGGTTAAAGCATATTCTAGAAATTTTTTCTCGTTTTCAACAGGATTCTTTTTATGGCAACTTTCAATAACCTTTCCAATCCTCTTTATTATAAGCGTGCTAGAGTACATTCTCAGGTTATCTAATTTAATCGCGTCCTTGATGTTCTCGACACCTACTTTGATTGTCAACTCTGCCTTTAGCGTCTTCTATTCCTTTTGGCTCCTGAAAAGAAAGGCTTTTACTCCACACATGTTCTTTTTAGGCATAATATTCTATATACTACTGTCTACACCAATATTCTCACTCTTTTTCATCAAAGAACTTTTAACATCATCATTTGACCACATTCTAGTCATAATCTCAGCATTATACACTTTGATCGCGTCAACAGTTTTTATCTATAAGGCTTCAAAACTTTTTCAAGAAATAGAAGTTTAGCCAACACTATAAAGTCTTCAGTTGAGGCTCAGGAACCTTTTCATTCTTAAAATTGCTTCCTCAATCTTTTCCCTCGACGTTGCATAGGAAATTCTAAAATTCTTCTCATACCCTTTTCCAAACCCTGCCCCAGGTGTCGTGTTAACCGCAGCCTTCTCAAGCAAGTGTTCTGAAAATTTTTCTGGCTCACTGTAAACGTCTTCTGCGTTAGGGAAGAAGTAGAATGCTCCATTCGCCTTTTGAACCTTGAACCCCATCTCCCTCAGCCCCCTGTAAACGATGTCCCTTCTAAACTTAAACTCCTTCACCATCTCCTCAACGTATTTTTCGCACTCCCTTAATGCCGTAACCGCAGCCTTCTGTATGAATGTTGTCGGATGAGTCGCTGTCTGCTGTTGAACTTTCAAAATTTCTTTTACAATGTTACTCGGCCCACAGATGTAGCCGAGTCTCCAACCTGTCATCGAATATGCCTTGCTAAAACCATTAACTATAATCGTCCTATCCTTCATACCACTTATTTTAGAAAATGGGATAAATTCTCCATCATATACCAGTCTACAGTATATTTCATCAGAGATAACCAGAAGATTTCGTCTTTCAACAACTTCCGCTATCCTCTCTAAATCTCTTCTATCATATAATACGCCCGTTGGATTATTCGGATAATTTAAGAGCAAAGCCTTTGTCTTCTCGGTAACCGAACCATCTATGCTATCAGGAAGTAGCTCAAAATTTTCTCCCGTCCTAACCTCAACAGGTTTTCCTCCAGCAAATTTTGTAATATCAAAATAGCTTGGCCAAGCCGGTGTCGGAATAATCACCTCATCACCTTCATCCAATATTGCAGTTAAAGCGTAGAAGACACCCATCTTCGCCCCAGGCGTGATCATGATCTCGTTTGGAAGGTACTCTATTCCATAAAGTCTTCTTAAATTATCTGATATCGCCTCCCTAAGCTCAATTAATCCTTGGCTCTGAGAATATTTTGTTAACCCATCATTTAATGCCTTGTACGCTGCCTCAATTATAGGCTTTGGTGTAGGAAAGTCTGGTTCACCAACGTCAAGGCTTATAACATCAACACCCTTCGCCCTCAATTCTCTAGCCTTCTCAGCCGCCTTCAAGGTTGCGGATTCACCAATATTTGCCAGCCTTTTAGGTGGCCTGTACACATTAGACATAGAGTATCTGATGACCTAAAGTGGTTTTTAAACATTTTTACATTCCAAATTTTAAGAGAGAACTTAAATATTATGCCATATTATCTTATGTTAGATGCCAACTAAGGTTCTAATTATCTCTGACACACATTGCGAATCTATGGCGCAGCTTCCTCAAAAGATTGTTGATGAAATAAAAAATGTGGATGTTGTCGTTCACGCTGGAGACTACACAAATATCACATTAATTGAGGAACTTGCTGAAATTAAAACCTTCTACGGCGTCTACGGCAACATGGACAGTTACGAAATAAAAAATAGGCTTCCAGACAAGCTTATAATAGAGTTAGAGGGGTTCAAAATAGGTATCACGCATCCCCCAGAGGGTGGACCCCCATTTAATATTAAAAGGAGGGTTAAAAATATTATAAAAGAAAAGACCGACGCAATAATCTTCGGTCACACACATAAGCCAGAAATATCTGAATTCGAAAACATCCTCTACCTAAATCCAGGATCCGCAAAAACAAGTGTCTTCCATCCACAAACCTTCATACTCTTGAATGTTTCCGACAAGCTTTACCCAAAAATTGTAAAAATTTAAATATCATACAGTTTAATCGGATGCATTCGCGGGTGGTGGTCCTCCCACTGTTCCGCGTAATAAACCCCGGTCGGGAGGTGTATAAAATATTGGAAAAAATAGAAGGAACATAGTGAATTTGGAAAGAAAGACTTTCACACTATCGATATCAATTGCAGCCCTATACGCTGTTTTAACGATAATTCTTGGCCCTCTAAGCTTTTCAGCGATATTTCAAATCAGATTGTCTGACTCGCTTCTTCCACTAGGCTACAACAGGCGTGTAGGTAAAGCCGCAATATTTGGCACAACCTTAGGCGCGCTTGTTTCAAACATTTTTTCCTTCTACGGCTTCTACGATTTACTTATAGGATCTATAGCAAACTTTTTTGCAAGCCTTATCCCATATCTACTTGCCTCCTATAAAGGATTGCTTGCAAAAATTGTTGCAACCACTCTATCATGTGCTACTGTCATACTTTTTGTGGGATTCTTACTCTTTAACCAGATACTAGGTATTCCTTTAGAATCTTCTATAGCAAGCATAGCCTTTGGATCAATTATATCAATAATTTTACTGGGCACGCTGCTCCTATTGGCATTAGAAAGGGTATTATAAGAAAATAGGGGACAAAGACTATGAGATTACAAAGAATTTTTGTCCTTCAGACTTTAGCTCTTCACGTTTGTGCCTTATTTCCTCATATGCTTTAGCACAACCATCTGAACAGAATTTTATCTCTTTTTCGCCCACTTTCTTTTCTACAAATTTTTCCTCTATTTTTTTACCGCATGTTGGACAATTTTCTTCAGCCAACAGATCCACCGAAAATCTTTTCTCGAAAATGGTTATTTAAGTGTTTCGATTTTTCAAAATTTTTTGGCTATTTTAATTTGATGTTTAGCTTATTAAATCTAATATTTTGTTGCCGAGAACATTGTTTGCGGCCAAGATACAGCTTATTCTCCCATCATATGAGAGGTTAAGCTCATTTTCTATATTAAGCAGTTTAAAGAATGCTCCAGATGTCTTTGCCATATATAGTGATGAAGCGATATCCACTACCCTTAATCTAGGGTACAGTTCTATGAATGCGTCAAGGTTTCCTGTGGAAACGTATGCGGTTTCTATTGCGGCTGTGCCAAAGAATCTTGGATACCTCACATGTTTTAGAATCTTGAACAGTTTCTCACCATATCTGCTGTCCTCGACTCCATAAACCCTTGGTATTACCGTAGCCAACGTTAAGGGTAGCTCTGTCCTCGATGAAGGCCTTTTAACCTGCCCATTTAAGTAAACATTTTTTCCATCACAAAATATTATATCTCCTGTGATCACATTTATTACACCTGACACGATTATGTCAGAAAATTTTAAGCTCTTTGAAATGCATATGGAAACGCTATAGCATGGTATTTCCCTAACAGCATTTGTGCTTCCATCAAGTGGGTCAACTACCGCTATAAGACCTCCACCATTAACGTCTATGGTTCCAGACTCTTCAGATATCATAGTAAAACCTATACCACTCTTCTTAAATTCTTCAACAATAGCCTTTTCCGCCTCATAATCGATGTTATATGTTGTATCCCCGAACCTGTTTTCTCCTAAGCTAACAATTTTCTCTCTCGACTTAATTATTCTATTGCGTGCGTGTTCAAGTGCACTTATCAATATTTTACTAAATTTTTCTATTTCCAAGACACTTATGGTTCAAATTTTGTGCTTAAATCAGTTTGCCTATATTGCAGTCTCTTTTTCACTAAAGCATATAATATTATGGAAGCTATTATTACGGTCAGGGTGGAAAATATTGTGTTCAAAACCGTGTAAGATAATGTGCGCACTACACTTTCCTCTACGAGAGCGGTTAATGGCATAGGCTCCCTTGACATGTTCCCATATGTGAGGATATAATATCCTGCCATTTCTCCCAAGCCTGTCTTGAGGGAGGCTGAAATCCAGTATTCCCCTTCAACTTGAAGTTTAAAGGTAATGTTCATGTTAGGCTTGTACTCGATTGTCTTAACCTCCCCTGAAGGATAGTATAATGTTATGCTTCCGGAAACGATTTCAGTGGGTGCTGAAATCTTTGCATTTGCAAAGGCCTCTGTCACGTTAACTGTTAAGCCTACTGGGTTCACGTATACGGCTATAGGCAAATGTTGGACGCACTTGCTGCTTGAAATGTTGAGCCATCCAAAATATAGGCCATTTTCTCGTTTTAACAATTTGGCTTTAAGGGTTGCCTCGAGCATGCTCTGGTTTAGCATCTTAACATTCTCAACCATTAAACTGAAGCCTCCATAATCGCCCCAAACATTTGAAATGGTTATGTTTACTTTTTCTCCAGAAAGCGAATATATTCTCAAACTTCTTTCAAATTCAGTCTGGTTTGATGGTGAAAGGTGAAAGATAAGGTATCCTGGATCCATTACAAAGTCGCTTTTTATAGCACTATCCACCCTCATTAACCCCCCACCTTGAACGTTTACACTATAGAGACCTTCTCCTGTCGAAAGTGGTTGTGCACTGTCCATTAAAAGGTTCATTATCTCACGCGGCCTAAGTTTTGGCATAGCTTGACGTATAAGTGCAACAGCTCCAGAAACATGTGGTGCAGCAAAACTTGTTCCAGAAATATTCGTATATTTTCCAGCTAAATTTATGGTCAAAATTGTGTCCCCTGGCGCTAAAAGATTCGGTTTTATGTAAAATGGTGATATTGGTCCTCTTGAAGTAAACCATGCTGGCTGATAATCGTCCTCCAAAACAGAAAGTTTTCCAGTAAGTCTTCTATAACCCAATTCCTGAACAATCCTTTCACCATCCTCACCTGACAGTGATACAACAGGTATTGGAACCCTATCCTTTAACATTCCAACAAAATTGTCACTCACATTATTAAAGACAACTAATGCTATAGCGCCCCTTTCATAAACATTTTTAGCCTTATCACTGAAATAGTATTTGCCTCTTTTTGCTATAGCAATCTTCCCCTCCAAGTCTAGGTTCACTACATCATCCTTGCCTCCTAAGCCTACGTAAACAATTTCCCCGTTTAAGGGATTAAGTGTGTGAACTGTACCATTTAATGGTATTACCTCAAACGATTTCCCCAGCTCATTGATCTTAAATTCAGCCTTAAGGTTTCCAGCTCCAATATTTGATGAGGCTCCAACACATATGACATAGTTTAGTGAGCTTGGAAACTCTATACTTCTACTCTTAGGGCCAGAGTTTCCAGCTGCGGCTACAACAACCACGTTTGATTCAACCAAATTCTTTAGTGCGCTTCCAAGAGATGCTTGTAGACCGCTTCCTCCAAAGCTTAAGTTTACGACACTTGCACCATCTTCAACAGCCTTCTCCAGACCTTTAATTATCTTTGAAGTTGTGGTCCGGCCTTCAGAAGTTATCACCCTATATGCTAGGATGGTCGCGTCAGGCGCTACACCCGAAAAATTTCCATCCTTTCCTGCGATAATTGCTGCAACAGATGTTCCGTGACCATCTAGGTCCATTGGGTCTGGATCATTGTCTACAAAATCGTAGCCTCCAACCACCTTATAGCCTAAACCGAATCCTCCACCCAAAGCTGGTATAGAGTAGTTTACTCCAGTATCCAATACTGCAACCCTCACACCCTTACCGGTAACGTTTTGGCCAATATTGTCCCTCAAATTCCAAACCCTATCAGCTCCAACCATTCTAACACTATTTTCTAATTCAATACTATACACTTCTTCTTTATCAAGTAACTTTACTCCATCAATCGAACCTATTGATTCGATGAACCTTGAATACGTTTTTAAGAGTGCTCCGACAACAACTTTTGTGAAAACCTCTTCTATCTCAATTGGAACATTTCTACTTACATCATTTAATAGCAAGCTAACTTTATAGGCTTTCTCCTTCCCAATTTCCTTTACAATTTCACTTTTGAATGAAAGTCCATATCTTGCCACTATTACGGAGACAGGCTCATCGTCTAAAACAACTATAACCTCAACTTCACTATCACCTTTTACAATGTAAACTGATGAAAATATTATTTGGAAAAGTATTGTTAATATGATAAAATATTTTATCACTTTAGTTTCCCGAATACGCCACAATATACTTCTGTTCTAAAACCCCAATATTGTACTTAAAAAGTTTGTCTTAAACAACTTTTTTATAACACTAAACTTAAGTCGCAGGATAATGGCTTACAAGAATAAGGTTGAACTCATCCCCCTAAAATTTAGAAGAATCGAAGTTGGGGAAGACGTCATAGAAATATTGTGCAATCTCATAAGAGGAAGTAGGCTTAAACTTAGAGATGGTGACGTGCTCGCTATAGCCGACAAGGTTCTAGCATTCTATGAAGGCAGGATTGTAGACTACCAGAACATACTTGTTTTAGAGGAAGCTATAAGGTTGGCTAAAAGGTACAATTTGGAACCTGGTTTCGTACAATTGGTCTTAGATGAGTCAGAAAAGGTTTTTGGTGGTGTAGAACGGGCAATACTAACTTTGACAAGAGGCATTTTGATGGCGAATGCGGGTGTAGACCACAAGAACGCTCCACCAGGTAAGGCTGCACTGTGGCCAAAAAACCCTAGCCTCCTAGCTTATAAGATTAGGGTTGAACTTGAAAAAAGGTTTGGTAAAAGGTTGGCTGTGATAATAGTGGACAGTAAAGTTAACCCCCTAAGGCGTGGAACCGTAGGTATAGCTATAGGCTTCTCTGGCCTAATGCCTGTCATAGACTGCAGAGGTAAGAAGGACCTGTTCGGAAACTCTCTCAAAATAACATTCATGAATGTAGTCGATGATTTAGCTGCGATGGCCCATTTGCTTATGGGTGAAACTGTAGAGTCAACACCATTTGTTCTAATAAGAAATGCTCCAATAACCTTAACGGAAGAAGACTTTTCTGATGAAGTAAAAATTTCGGAAAATGATTGCCTAATATTAAATAGTCTAAAAGAATATTATTTCCAACAGGCTGAAAAATAAAAATATAAATTTCTCCTCTATAAACAAAAGTCTGTTTGGAAGATAGGAACCTGTCAGAAATATTTGAAGTAGTAGGGGGACGATTGAGGACAAATTTTGTCCTAGCACTTAGAGACGGTCCCTTAAGGCCTGCACAGTTAAGCCAGAAACTAGACGCTCCCATATCAAACCTATATAGAATATTTAATGAGCTAAAGCACGCTGGTCTCGTTGAATCGTTTGAAAAGGATGGTCTTGTCTACTGGAAGCTTACAGAGTTTGGGGTAAAGTGGATAAACGCTAACATTGAAGCTATAACAGGGTCATTGGAAAAAGGGCCTGGTAAAGTTGCATACAGGAGAAGGAAGATCCTCCTATTAATACCCATTTCCATTTTAATATTTTCGGCTGTCAGGGCTATTGCAAGTTCTGAACCGACATGGTTTATTGGTGGAATAATTCTTTCGGCAATAGCCTACCTTATCATAGAAAAGATTAAATGAGGTTATCCCTTTATTGAACATGGTGAATTTTTTGCAGGACAAAGAATATGATATAATTGTCGTTGGAGCAGGTCCAGCTGGACTAACTTCAGCCCTTTATGCTGGAAGAAGTGGAAGAAGCTGCATAGTTTTAGAAAAATTTTCAGTAGGAGGCCAACTCACCCTAATAGATGTTATAGAAAATTATCCTGGTTTCAAAAGAATAAGCGGGCCCGAGCTTGCTAATAGGCTGGAGGAGCAGGTAAGAGAATATAATGTTCCTATTAGGATTGAGGAAGTCACAAAGATTTTGGATAAAGGTGAGAGAAAGATTGTGAAAACTGTTGAAGGCGAATATGTGGGAAAAGCTGTCATTATAGCAACTGGTACAAAGCCTAAGCAATTGAATGTGCCAGGTGAAAAGGAATTCTATGGAAGAGGTGTATCATACTGTGCCCTATGTGATGGATACTTTTTCAAAAACAAGGTTGTTGCAGTAGTTGGTGGTGGAGATTCAGCTGTCAAAGAAGCTGTATATCTCTCTAACTTGGCTAAAAAAGTTTACATTATCCATAGAAGAAATAGTTTTAGAGCTGAAAAGGAGATACAGAAGAAGGCTTTCGCAACAAAAAATATTGAAATTTTATGGTCGACTGTTGTAACATCAGTTAACGGGTCAAATTTTGTAGAAAGTTTAAGTTTAAAGGATCTTGAAAATAATAGAGAATACACTCTACCCGTTGACGGACTATTCATATACGTCGGCTTCTCTCCATCAACAGAAATATTTGAGGGTGTAAAAAATGAGGAAGGCTTTATAGTTGTCGACGGAAACATGATGACCTCTATTCCAGGAATCTTTGCAGCAGGAGATTGTATGGTACAGTTTAAAGATAGAGCTTGGGGCCAAATTTCAGTTTGCGTTGGCGATGGCGCCAAAGCCGCTATATCAGCAGACGAATATGTTTCGAAAATGTTTTCCGAATAAATTTAAATTTTTGAAACTTGAAAGCTGATGGTGTTGACTGAACTACTCTATCAGATCGACAGTTATTTGAAAGAATTTGATGCAAAGGTCATTGAGGTTAGAGGAAACAGTGTAATGCTTGATAGGACAGCCTTTCATCCGCTTTCCGGTGGACTAGACTCTGACAGAGGTATAATAAGATATGGTTCACAAGAATATAATGTTTTACAGGCTTCACTAGAATCTGAAGAAAAGGTTTGGCACGCTCTTGACATTGTACCAAAATTTAATGTAGGCGATAAAGTGGTAGGCTTAATTGATTGGGATAAAAGGTACAAGATAATGAAACTTCATACAGCATCACATATACTTTCATCCATAATGTTTAACAGGTATGGTGCCCTAATTACAGGCGGACACATAGATGCTGAACATGCTAAGGACGATTTCAATCTACAGTCCTCTGACAAGGCTGTCTTCGAGGAGGCTGTAGAAGAAACAAACAATATTATCCAAAAGGGCTTAGATGTTAAAATATATTTTCTAGACAGGGATGAAGCGTTGAAGATTCCTGGTGTAATCAAGCTAGCCCAACGTACTCCACCAAATGTGCGACTCTTAAGAATAGTTGAAATTTTAGGAGTCGACGTACAAGCAGACGGCGGCCCCCATGTGAGGAATACGAGGGAAATTGGTGGAATCGTTTTAGAGAAGGTTGAAAATAAGGGTAAAGGTCGGAAAAGGATATATTATAGGCTAAGATAATAAAATTGGTTTTACTGTGAATATGAAACGCCCAATAGTTCTTCTCACAGACTTCGGTGAGGGAAGCATATTCGTTGGCGAAATGAAAGGCTCAATATTGAAAGTAAACCCTGAAGCAACAATCGTAGATTTAACCAACCGAGTTCGCCCTCAAGACATACTCCAGGCCGCTTTCCTGCTAAAATATTCTTTCAGATACTTTCCAGAAAATTCGATCTTCTTGTGTGTCGTTGACCCGGGAGTTGGTTCAAAAAGGAATCCTATAGCTATAAGGACAAAAAATTACTTTTTTGTTGGACCAGATAATGGTCTCATGTATCCTGCAGCATCTGAAGATGAAATCATTTGCACTGTTTTACTGGAAAATAGAAAATATTTTCTCGAAAAAGTTTCTTCAACATTTCATGGTAGAGATGTTTTTGCACCAGTCGCCGCCCACATTTCAAAGGGGGTTATGATCGAAGATTTTGGGCCTACAGTAAATTCTATAAAAGAGCTTTATATTGAAGAGCCAAAATTAGATAGTGAAGGCTATATTGTTCTCAAGGTAATGTATGTTGACGACTTTGGAAATGTTATAACAAACTTAAGTGAAAAATATTTCAATGACCTTATATCGAGAGAAGGTTTTATTGAATCTCCAACAACTTTGTTAGAGGCAGGTGCAAGTGTTTGCAGGGTTAAGCTGGTTAAATACTATTCTGAAGTTGGAGAAGGTTCACCTTTAGCTCTTTTTAACAGCTTTGGCCTGCTAGAAATTTCCGTAAACAAAGGTGATGCCTCAAAGTATTTTTCTCTTAAAGAAGGCGACAATATTAGGGTAAGGTTTCAAAAATAGAAAGCTTAATATCTAAATCCTATATTCCCTATTTGTAGATATGGTTTGAGCCAAAGTATTCAAGATGTCACATGCCTACTTCTAGCAAACGAATTCACGTATCTTCCATTACCTAATAGGTTCTATTTTTCAAGCACTGATTCGTCTGTCCTAGAATATATGCTTGACTCAATATGGACTGTGTTTGATAAAATATTTGTTGTAACATCTGTTGAACCTCCCCTAGAACTTGTTGAAAGAATTAATAATGTTGGTGCAAGGGTAATAATGGTAAAATCTACGTCAGTGCCTGAAATGCTAAAATCTTCTCTTGACAATGTAACTTCGCCAACAATTCTAGTTGTAAGCGGTGACAGGCCTCTCATAAAACCGAACATACTCTTCACCATAGGCTATGGGATAAAAAATTTTGACTGTATAATACCTAAGTGGGCTAACGGCCAATTTGATATTCTTCTTGCAGCCTACAGGACTGATGTGCTAAAAAATCTTTTATCAACTGGAGAAGGTTGTCTAAAATTTGATCAGATACCTAATCTGCTACAAAATGTATCCTTTATTCCTATAGAAACAGACTTAAAGGCTCTTGACCCAGAACTTCACTCCTTTATCAGGATTAGAAGTTTAGAAGATCTTGATAGGATTGTGAAAATAATTAAAGATTAGTTTATAAAATTATTACCTTATCACATTTTCTTGAAAGGGTTTGAACCAGTTCTTTTTCTCTAGCACTTAAGCCTGAACCCTTGTCTTCGGATAAGGTGCTTCCATAGTATGCGTTTGCTATAAAAGTTTTAGAAGCCGACATTATCTCAAAAACTTTTTTAATTTCTCCAGCATGAAAATATATTGTTAAATCGTTTACTATTAGAATTTCTGTAGGCTTCTCTAGAAAAAATTTAAAGTATTTTTCAACAATTTCTCTATTAGATTTAGCTATTTCAAGCACTTCTTTTGCATCTTTTCCCTCAAGCCTCGGCCCCCTTATTTTTTCACTGAAAAAATATCTAACATTCTCGACTGCCCTAGTGTATGCTGACAGTCTTAATCCAATTTTCCCTACAGAAGGCGCCATATCTATTACCGTAATACTGTCTCCAAACCCTCTTGAAACAAGTTCATCTAATATCTTTGCAGTTAACCTAGTCTTACCACTTCCAACATCCCCAATAATAAGAGTCCTCTTATTTAGTATCTCGTCAACATCTATACCAGAATGCACCATTTTCCATTATTCTCCAAAAACGAGTTTTAAAACCCCCATCCTGTTTAGGGCTAAAACTATGATCGCTCCAAGAACACATCCGCTTATAGAGCTGATTAGCCATCCGTAATATAGTGCTAGGATGCTTGCGAAGACAACCTGCATGCTCTTTCCAGTAAAGGGATCAAGTATAAACCATGAAATTGTGCCACCGACAAGAACTGTTCCCAATGGCTCCATCAAAGATGAAATAATTATGGCCTTTTCTTGGCTTAAAAACTTTTTAAGTATCATGTAAGCTACTCCAACAACAATTCCACCAGGTATACCGCCTGGGTAAGCGAAAAAGGATCCAGTGCCCAACATGATTCTTATTGTTCCAACAATCAAGGCTATAAAGGCCGCCCAAAGTGGGCCCAAGGTTATCCCAGAAAGGACGTTTATAAAATGTTGTCCGGGGAAAGCTTTTGTTAAACCCCATGGAAAGTAGAGTGGAGAAATCACTATCGCCAGTGCAGAGTATACTGAAGCAAAAGCCAGCTTTCTCCTACTTTTCATCTTCGATCACCTTAGAATACTCCTTTGCTATCAGAACAACCTTTTCCGATACCTCAATAGAATCTTTACCCAACACCCTTACCATAGGCTCCTTACCCACGTCTCCAGTATCGTATATTATGTCCGGAACCTTCCCAGCCTCTAATATTGCCTCCCTAACTCCCCAAGGTAGGCTTGCACCTTCAACCTTCTTAACATCCTCGGGCTCCTTTTCCCTCTCAAAATATGAAACTTGTAATCCAAGTTTCTTGCATACTTCAACAATCTTTGGAGAATATCTTATGTTCATGCAAGCCCTATACTGTGGATCATGTTTCATAACAGTGAGGACGATTCTTGCAACATGAGATGATGCCCCAAACTCCGGCCTCCCAACGGCCTTTACCTTGTCCTTTAACCTTACAATTCTACCAGTAACACCCGCAACGTCCATAACATTTTTTGCATACTCGTACGGTAAACTTTCAACAATATTACTCTGAACTTCTGGAATTAGATTAGAAACTTCACTATTTTTTTCAAGAACATCAATCGCTCTATAAAGCCTTTCTATTATCCTAAACTTTTCTGAATCAATGTATAGTTTTGCAAGAGGATTTATTGGACCATGACCTCTTCCCACGTTTATTCCGAACTCGATAGCATACCTTATGAACTCTTTAGCCTTCATAACAGACTCTATCACATCCAATCCTTGTGCCAAGCATGCTGTTATTGCCGCGGAGAAGCCGCACCCTGTACCATGCGTTGTTTTAGTGTCAAATCTTTCGCCTTCTACCTCAAAAAATCTTCCCTTATAATATAGTATATCCAAGGCTCTCTCCTTTGGGCCGGCGTGGCCTCCTTTCACGACCACAGCTTCGCATCCTAGAGAAGCGATCTTTCTAGCAGCATCCTTCATCTCTTCTACTGTAGAAACCTTTATTCCCGATAGGACTTCAGCTTCCATAGCATTCGGTGTAACAACCTTCGCTACTGGAATCAAACATTTTATCAAAGCTTCTTCCGCCTCCTTTCTTAATAATCTAGCACCACTTTTAGCAACCATAACAGGGTCAACAACAAGTGGAAAACCGTATTCTTTCACCTTCTTGGTGACAAGCTCGATAACTTCTTTACGATGAAGCATTCCAGTTTTTGCTGCATCAACACCAATATCTTGTACAACAGAATCAATCTGCTTCTCTATCAAGTCTAGGTCAACATCGCCTATTCCAAATACTCCCATAGTGTTCTGTGCCGTTATTGCCGTAATAGCTACTGTTCCATGAACATTGAATGCTGCAAACGTTTTTAAATCAGCCTCTATTCCAGCCCCTCCACCAGAATCGCTTCCAGCAATACTCATTGCAACAGGAATCTTTTTCATCTTGTCATCACCTTTTTAGCGGCAGTGTATACTGTAAACGCTATAATAAATGATGGTACTGTACCACCAAGCCCTATAATGTAGGAAAAGTACCAGTATGAGAGAAAGCCTAGAATCCATGAAAATATTGCAACAAGGTTCACCTTATTTGCGGGGGACAAAAATGTACTACTATCATACTTTCCACGATTTATTATGTAATAGTCTGAGAAGGCTATTCCAAATACGGGTATAAATGCTGCACCTATCAGCAGAAGAAACCACTCATACGCCATAATTGGTGTAGATACTGCTATTGCTGTTGCAACGACAGTTATAATTAGGCCAATAAACCATTGCCTCTGTTTCGAAAATATATTTTGTAAGGATACTGCTGCAGAATATATGTCGGCGAAAGCATTATCTGTTTCGTCGACAAGCAGTGCAAAAAGTGCGATGTTTCCTAAAAGCATTAATGCAATAGAATAGACGACACTTTCACTTCCACCGATTAGGGCGAGGGCTGCGCCAAGAGTATAGAACCAGACGTTCGCAAAAGTGTATCCTAGAAATGTTCCAATAAAACCGCCTTTTTTTGTAGAAGCAAACCTGTTATAGTCTGAAACAAGGGGCATCCACGAAATCGGCATCGCTACCACAATGTCGAAGGCTAAAAGTAGGCTATCAAGTCCAACATTCCCCCACTTTAAATCAATTGGATGTTGCATGATTTGGAAGCTTATCCAGCAGGTGGTAGCAAGGCATATCCATAAAGCGAACTTTTCAAGCCACTGTCTAATAACTATAAGTGGGCCGGAGACCATCATAAAATAGCATATGATTGCAAAAAATATTATCCACAAAAATTTCGTGTAATCGCCGAAAATTGGTCCTGAAATTGTTGCAGCAGCCTCACCCATTATTATAAGCTCAAACGAAGTCCATCCAATTAATTGAACAACATTTAATATTGTTGGAACATATGAACCTTTCATGCCGAACACTGGCCTCAAACTGACCATTGTTGGTACACCATATGATGATCCAATAACTCCGACCAACGCTAAAATCAAACTTCCCACAATGGAGCCAAAAACGATTATTATAGAAGAGTATGTGAAGGGTAGTGAAAGGCCTTGTGTCAAAAGGGCTCCTGCCTGTAGTACGAGTAATCCAATAGAAAGGCTTGTCCAAAACACAAATATGTCTATAGCTCTTAGTTGCCTCAAGTTTTCTGGCACAGGCTCTATTCCCCATTCGGGTGGTGGTCTGATAAGGCCCATTTACATCGAAATGTCCTCGGATAAAACATTATTATAAATGTATTTATAAATGGTTTATAATTTCTGTTATGGATAAGGTTATAATGGTGTACAATACAAATGTTTGTCATCATGAAAAAAGTCGGTGTAGCCTATGGTGAAGCATTGCTCACGTACTCGTTTGGAATAGATCATCCAATGAACTTTTATAGGATAAAACATTTTTATAAAATGTTTGAAAAAGAATTCATTGAAGGGTCAAAGTTAGACGATATACTGTTAATCGAACCTGTACTTGCAGACGAGGAGATCATAAAATTATTTCATACTAAGGAGTACATCGAATTTGTTAAAAAGGCCTCTAAGAGTGGTTATGGCTACCTCGATTATGGTGACACTCCAGCATTCAAGGGTGTTTTTGAAGCATCCTCTTATGTGGTCGGTACAACTATAGAATGTGCTGAACAGATTATCAAAGGTTCGGTAAAGTTTGCATTAAATCCGATGGGAGGACTACATCATGCGAGAAAGGATTCGGCTGCAGGATTCTGTGTATTCAATGACATCGGCGTTCTGATAGAGTATTTGAGAAAAAAATATTCTATTAAAAGGTTCTTGTACGTTGATATTGATGCACACCATGGTGACGGTGTCTTCTACGAATTTTACAAAGATAAGGATGTCCTTATCGTCGATGTTCACGAAAATCCTCGGACCCTATATCCTGGAACCGGGTTCGAAGAAGAAAAAGGTGAAGGTGAAGCCTTTGGTACGAAGATGAACATCGTGTTACCAGCCGGCTCCGATGACACCGTATTCTATAAAAGGTTTGATCAAATCAAGAATTTTATCGTAAACTCTAGCCCCGATTTCATAATATTCCAGTGTGGAGGTGACGCTCTTAAAGGTGACCCAATAACCCATCTAAGGCTGTCTCCTCAGGTTCATTTTGACGTAGCCCTTTTCCTAAAAGATTTTTCTAGTAAGATAGGCTGCTACGGCCCCCTCGCTTTAGGTGGTGGAGGATACAATAATATTTCAACATCCCAGGGTTGGATGAACGTGGTTAAAGCATTTCTCAGAGACTAATGAATTATACTAGTGGTGAAATTGAAGTTAAGATGGCTGAATAAATTAGCGCTGTCCAAATAACCTGTTCTGTTATAGAATGTGTTTTCATGAAAACTGTCGAAGATATTAGGTCTAAACTCACCTGTAATATAATAAGCATATAAATCACTATTAGAAGATATCCAGCAATTCCAGTTGAAAATCCTAAGAGCATTCCAATTGGAATATAAAATAGGATTATACTTCCAATTCTTAAAGCTGTTTGAAAGACCGTTTTAAACACGTTTCCTTTACCGAGCAAGCCTGTTAACGCTCTATAAAAAAGTTCATTAAAGAACGTGTACGGTAAAATTAGAACTGTAGCTAAGAGAAAATAGTTTAGCCTATATGCTGAAAGCTCTATATTTAGAAAGTTCTGGAACATTAGAATATAAGCTAAATATATTAGAGAAAAAAGGGTTAAAGACAGTACTATTCTTTTTACAAGCTTGTCCGTTCTAAAAAAATTTTTATAAAGTTCTCTAAATCCAACATTAAAAAATTTTTTGTAAAGATATAAGGTGGCAGTAAAGGCGATGACCTGTGTGTAAAAGAATGCTAGAACAAAGTCTAAAATGAATAATGGTAGAATTTGATAAAACATTGTTTGTATTAAAACTGCAAATGATGAAACAAGAAATGTTGTAACTAAATATATTAGCATTGGCTTACCATCAACCCTATTCTCAATATTACATGTTTCTGATAGCTTTGATGAGATTATCTTGGACGCCAGCAACAATATTATAAATATTAGAATGGAAGCCAAAATATATGCTGCAAGTCTTGGTAATGCAAAAAATTTTTCATGTTCTATGCCATAGAACTTGGTAGTCCAGTCCACAACCTTCTCAACACTCTCACTACTGTATAATATTGTTAGATGGTCGTTTAAACCACTAACATAGAATTCTCTAGCGTCACCTTCAACAAAGCTACCATACATTCTACCTACTACAACATTCTCGAGTCCTGTAACATTTTCAAAAGATTTTAGACACCTTCCAATATTAACAAGCTCATCCTTTTCTCCATTTAATACAAGAAGATTTATTTTATCACCTTTACTTAAAACTTGACTGTTAGGATATGCTCCCAAAAGTATAATACACTTAATTCTACTATCATTTTTCGCCAGAACCTGCGCGTATCCTGCACCCATGCTGTGTCCGACAACTTCTATTGAAGAAGCTTTAGCACCGAATTCTTTAGCCTTATCTACAACCTTCAAAAAATCCCCATATGCCTCCGATATGTTCTCATATAAGCTTCCTAAACTTTTGCCATGCCCTGGAACATCATATGCTATGGCGAAGACCCCGTTGTCCGCTAGAGCCGAACCTATCATGTTCATCATTTCAGAACTTCCGCCGAAGCCGTGAATGAGTACCACCAATGTTCCATCTTTTAAGTTCTTAGGCAGGTATGTTCGGTAATAGATTCGCCCACCATCTAAATAGCCTTCATAAACGTTGAATGCTTCATTGACTTTTAGGACATAAACGCCTAACGAAACTATAATAATGGCGAGTGTTACAATCAAAATTAGATTATAGTATCTTGTTTTAAACACATTAAATGTTAGATTCAAGTGTATTTAAAACTAATTATTGCTAAAATTTATTTTTGTCTACAACAACATTATATGGTATGATAGAGTTAAAGGTTGTTGACATAGATGTTCCTGAAGGCGTTAACGTAATACTCGGTACAACACATTTCATAAAATCTGTTGAAGACATCTATGAGGCCATAGCAAACAGTGTTCCAGGGGCAAAATTTGCAGTCGCCTTCTGCGAGGCCTCGGGGAAAAGGCTTGTTAGAAGTGAGGGTAACGATAAAGAACTGCAAGCTCTTGCTGAAAAGAATGCGTTAAAGTTATCCTGTGGTCACACGTTTATAGTTTACTTGAGAAACGCTTACCCAATAAACGTTCTCGAAAAGATAAAGAATGTTTATGAGGTTTGCTCAATCCACGCTGCCACAGCTAATCCTCTCCAAGTGATTGTTGCAGAAACAGGCCAGGGTCGCGGAGTTCTCGGTGTTGTCGACGGCTTCACATCTCTTGGAATTGAAGGTGAAGAGGATAGGAGGGAGCGTAAAGAATTTTTAAGGAAGATAGGGTACAAGCTTTAGCTCCATGTTCTTCTTAGCCAAAAAGCTAGTTTTCTCGCCCCTTCAATATTTTTTTTCAAAGTATAAGGGTTTATCTCGTGTAGAATCGAATTCTTTATGCTTGCTCCTTCTCCAATTAGCTTTTTCCTTCTACTCTCCAGCTCCTCTATGATTTTTGGCTTATATTGGGGAACATTTTCTGCCATGCATATTGTTTGATAAAGTTCCGAAACCGTTTCAATAAACCATGTGGTTGCTATTATATGTGCATTCAACTGCATATGCTCTTTTAATGCGTGCTCGCATTTTTTGAACATTTCCTCAACCTTAGTTTCAGAGATCAGGTAAGTTATTTTGTAGCCTTCCGTCGGCGGTAGCTGGATAAACTTGTACATTTCCGAAAATTTCCGTATAATGTCCAGTGTTGAAAATATTCTTTTATAAGATGTTTGTGAAGCAAATTCTAGTCCCAAAAAGTTTGTTATGTCAACAAAATATGTTGGTTCCCGTAATAGAGGATTATCCTTAACCTGCTGTATTAAATGGGATGGTGAAGTGTCGGTTTTGTTTAAAAGGTTTAAGGCTCTAACAGCCTCATATCCTATGCAAGTGATCCAATAGGCTGTTGAAGCATATGCTTCATGTTCAAAAGATTCTTCACAGTAAGCTAAATATTTTGTCAAACTTAGTACGTGTTCATTGTAAAGTTCCAAAAATATCTCCTTAGACTTTTTTAACGCCTCTTCCCTAAACCTTGCAAGAAGCAAGTTTGGGTCATTTATTATGCTTCCTGAAATAAGCTTCTGCCATATACTATAGCTTTTTCTATCTTCAAGATTATCGAATGAGACATAAAATAGGTTAACTATATTTTCTCCCATCTTTCTAGAATCGCATCCTCTAATATTGCTTGTGAATATCATGAAATCGTATCCGCAAACTGGCCACTGCCACTTTGAGTTCCTGCATCCAATTAGCAGTATAGGATTTTCTCCAAACTTTTCTAAAATATACCTTTTTACCTCTTCCACATTCCTCATATCGTTTTAGGGTACATAAATTTTTTATACCAGAACAGAATTTTAGAAAAGTTTAAATATCATATATTTTAATGTGTTGGCGTATTGTTCTGGTGAAAAATTTTGGAAAAAGAAAATCCTTCTGAAGGAGGCTACACCTATCTATCAGAGAAGTGTCCTAGATGTGGTAGGACAAAGCTTATTCTAGATAGTGCTAGAGGAGAAATATTCTGCAGCCACTGTGGTTTCGTTATTAGAGAAAAGCTTGAAGAGGCTGGACCGGAATGGCGTGCATTTTCTAAGGAGGAGAAGGAGACTAGAAGCAGAGCAGGCGTCCCATCTTCTCTCGCAATGCACGATATGGGCCTTTCTACGATAATTGGGCAGGTTGATAAGGACGCTTCTGGAAAGAGCATTTCCTCTGCCATGAAAACAACATTTGATAGGCTTAGGACCTGGGATGGTAGAAGTCAAGTTCACGAGCCCGTGGACAGAAACCTTAGACAAGCCTTCAGCGAACTTGACAGGTTAGCTGACAAACTTAGTGTTGGAGACGCGATTATTGAGAGGGCAGCATACATTTACAGGCAGGCTCTCGAAAAAGGTTTAGTTAGAGGGCGTTCAATATCTGCGTTGATCGCTGCCTCACTTTATGCTGCATGCCGTGAAACAGAAACTCCGAGGACTTTAAAGGATGTTAGCGCTGCAAGCAATATAAAGAAGAAGGATATTGCGAGATGCTATCGTCTTTTGGTAAGGGAATTGGATAAAAAGATGCCTGTAGCGGACCCGCTTAAGGCAGTTTCACGTATAGCTAGTGCTGCGGGACTTTCTGAAAAAACAAAGAGGAGAGCTATAGATATAATAAATAGGACGAAGCAGTCTCTTTCTTCTGCTGGAAAGGATCCTATGGGTTTAGCTGCTGCAGCCCTCTATGTTGCATGTGTTCTTGAAGGCGAGAATAAGACTCAAAAGGATGTGGCTGAAGCGGCTGGTGTGACTGAGGTCACTATTAGGAACAGGTACAAGGGGCTGCGTTCGATTCTAACACCCGAAGAGCTAAAGGTTGTGGAATAAAATTTTCCACTTTCCCCTATATTTTGTGTCTTTCCAGATATTCTCTATAGTTTGGCAATATTTTCTTTATGTAGGGTAATGCTTCCTCTATTTCCTCTTTACTCATGAACTGAAACTGATATTCTCCAGAATATGGTTCTGGTTCCCCTATTCTTTGAACAAACTCTATGTGCATGAATGGGTCGTTAGCCCTTATTGTTATTGGTGTGCGTTCGTTGGAAAGGTTTACAACTTCTAATGCTAGTCTTCCAATAAATCCACTATGGACCTTTGCAGCGTTTAAAAAGGATAGACCCAATCTTCCGAACCTGCTTTTCGCTGTCAAGTGTGCGACAACGTGTGTGGGAAGCATTACTATCTCTTTAGAAATCAGATTCTTGTGTTCCAGGTAGTTGAGGACAACATCCTCTTTAACTGTCAGTATGTATCCGTCTCCGTCCAAAAGTTTTTCGTCAAACGGATATATTATCCGATACTCTTTTTGGAGCTTTAACAACTCGCTCTTTCCTAATATTGCCATATCCTATCTCCCTAGAGAGGAAATATTTTAGAATATAAACTCTTTCGTTCGTTCCTTCTTTAAAATTGTACTGGCTAAAATTGTTCTTAATATTAGGATTGATCCAAGCAAAACTATTGTAGTATCCATTATATTAGAAAGTCCTATGTTAACAAAATTTTCTTCGAAAATATATAATGTATTACTGTAATAGTTGAAGGCCCAATGGATTAGTATTGCAACGCCAATATTATAGTAGGAGTAGGCTATCCCCAACATTATTCCTGCGAAGGCTGCCTCTGTCGCTTTTCCAACTTCCCAGACAGATGATGGCATTATATGGGCAAGTCCAAAAATTGTTCCAGAAGCAAGAATTAGGGGTAAGAATATTGCATGAACTCTTTTTTCATCATACTCTGTGTCCTTAAGCCTAGACCTTAATGTTGGTATAGGTGAAATAAGATAGTCTATTAAAGATATTTTTTTCCTCCACCCTTTAAGGAATACTATTGAAAATAGGCCGATCAATGAAAGTCTAAAACCAATTTCCTCGGCCAAAGGTGCATGTGATATGATGCATAAGAGCTCTGCTGGATTCATTTCCGGAAGGTTTCCAGTTTCTATTCCAACATTATACTGGATCCAGTCCACAACTAGCACAATAACTACTGTAATTGAAAAGATTGAAATAGCCGCCATCAGATTGTTTGAAAAAGGGTCTGCCATGGAAACCCTTTTTTCTCTTAAAAATTTAGAAACTTGCCCTTTACCTGTCACCGCCAGGATGGTGAAAATTGATAGATAGATCACCCATTCTGAAATAAAAAGGCTTTGTATATTCGATTTAAACGAGAAGGCTAGGCCAATAAAAAATATGTAAAAATCAGAACTTTTGCCAACAATTTCCTTTCCAATGCTACTATTAAAAACAATATATGGTCCAAGTACAAATGAAATGGCCATCGTTAAGGCTACAAAGCAGATTAGCAAAATTGCAACTAAATTAAAGGCTTTAATTGCTTTAACAGCCTTCTCTCCACCAGTCTCCATTATCGTCAGTTAGCCTCAGAAGTATAAAAATTTTAAAAAAATATTGTGGGAAATTCTATTGCTCCTTCTCTAGTCCAATTGGCCCCCTGTAACCGCAAACGGGGCACTCGTATTCTTCTGGGACAAGCCATCCATATATTCCTTTCACAAGGGTTAGTTCGCTTAAGCATACTGGACAATATTTTACCCTCCTCTTTATCGGCCTCCTTGTTATTTTTGGCTGAGCTCCCATTTGTAATCGCCTACTGTATTTCGATGGAGCTTTCCTTGAAGCCTAAGCTAATGAGCTTGTCTTTAATTGTATCCCTGTGGTCTCCTTGTAAAATTATTGCACCATTTTTTGCGGTTCCTCCGCATGCCAACGCCGTCTTTAGTTGTTGGGCTATCTTTTGTAGGTCATTGTATTTTGGGTCTATTCCTTCTATAACAGTTGTCTGTTTACCGAATCTTCTAACCTCCAATCTAACTGTAATTTTAGAGCTCTCCTTACTTATCTGTTCGCAGACACATAGGTCCTTTGGTAATCCACATACAGGGCAGATTTCCGCCAAAATTTTCCTCTACCATCATATTCTATATCTTTGATATTTAAATTTTTGAATTTTATAAAGCGTGGAAGTTTATAAAAATTTTTTTGCAATTTTGTTTTCCAAAATTTTGAGGCCAAAAAATTTTGTAGTGTAGGTTAACTTTTGTAAACAAATTGTATATTAAGCTCTATAGATAATGGTTGGGTGTAAAGTAGGATGGGTTTTCTAGAATTTTTAGGAGTAGCTAAGATGATTTTAGAAGTTATAGCTCTAGTTATAACCTTCTCAGCCTTCCTCATATCCTATAAAGGCTATTCTGTAACTAAAAGGCCTGTTTTTGCAAGACTTTCTTTCGCCTTTATATTTCTTTCAGCAAATTTTTTGCTACAGTTTTTTTCCGACATCCTTAATATTCTAGAACTTTTTAGTTTATCCTACTACTCTACTGTCTTATCATCATTTTTTGAAATGCTAGGCTTCTTTTTTATTGCAGTCTCACATATGATTAAAGTTTCTCAAGAGCGTAAAGTTTACAGTCTACTACTGGCGCTAGTTATTATAAATCCAGTTGTAGCCTTCAAAACTTTGTCACTTTACTTCATCTTTTACGCAATACTTGAGTCACTCCTATCCTACTATAAGGTTAGGTCTAAGACGATCCTTTTAACCGTTTTAGGCCTTATCGGTTTTTCACTAAATACACTATTAACTTGGATTTCCGAATTCACAACTTATCCAATAATTTTAAATTTGTTTGCACTAGTTTTTCAAACTTTTGGTATAATTGCATTTTTTGTTCCGATATGGATATATTATAGAAGTGTTAGGTGATATGTGATGAGCTACCGCCATCAGGTTAGAATTGTCTCCGACATCCTCCTTGCAGTCAAGGAGGGGCATGAGGATGGCGTTGGTGTAGCTCAACTTATGAGGAAAGCTAACATATCATATACGAGGCTCGTCAAGATTCTTAATGAACTTATATCTGTTGGGCTTATTGAGGAAATTAGGAGTGAACGTTCTAAAAGGTATAGGATAACATACTTGGGCCTAGAATATCTTGCAGAATATGAACGTTTTTCAACCTTTGCAAAAAATTTTGGACTGGAAATTTAAACTATTGTAACTAAAACGATTGAAAAGGCCTTTTTCACAATCTCATACTCTCTTTGTCCAAGTAGGGTTCCCCTTTTGGTCTTTTTTGTTTGGATGAGTAAAATGTCCGCCTTATTTTCTCTCAGGTAGTTCATCACATCCCTTACTTCTCTAATTGGAATAAGCGCAGGCGTTATGGGTCTCCCAAGTAACTTTATGTACTTGCCCACACTATTGTAAAAGTCCTTTTTCCAAGCCCTAAATTCTTCAGAAGACTCTACCTCATCAAGTGGTACTGTTGGTGGAAGCTCTATTATACCCAAAACCCTTATTTCAGCATCACTTGTTGAAGCAGAGCTTGTCAACAGGGTTGCAAGGACCATTAAATCTCTTCCAACTTCACTTCCAAACGTTAAGGCAAATATTTTCCTCAACCTTAAAGGTAAGGCTATTCCCTCCCTCGGAACCTCTACAATTATAACCTTACATTTTGTTTTCCTCACGACTCTGTCAGAAATTCTTCCAAAGAATTCTATGTAAAATTTTTCTCTATGCGCTGGCATAATTATGTATGAAAAGTTTCCTGTCTCAGCCGTTTTTACAATTACATCTGAAACCTTTCTATGGGAAAATTTTTCAATAGTCTCCTCTATGATCTCATACCTTACCCTAAATTTTTCAGCAATTTTTCTAACCTCATTAACAAAGTCACTTTTATCCTCTTCATCTGGTGATTTAACATGAAGTATGGTCACCGTACTTCCACTGCATTCTGAAATATAGAATGCAATATACACTGCATTAATTTCATATGAAGTGTAAGATAGTGGTAATAGGATCTTCCCCCCTTCAAAGCTTAATTCCTCAACCACCTCCATTCACCTTCTTTCTATACGATATCGCTAAATATATTATCACGCCAATAGTGAACCATGCAAAGCCTAAAAGTCTTCCATGCTCGTGTGTAGCAACTATCATAATCCAAATTATAAGACATGATATGAAACCTATTACTGGAAGTATTGGGACCTCGAAACTTTCCCCTTTCCATCTTAGGTTTATTGAGCCTGGAACTTTCCATCCTTCAACCTTCTCCTTCCTTAACACTATCAATGCAAGGTTAACGTACATGTAGGATATTAGTGCTCCGAAATTGTATAGGGATGCTACAAGTTCAAGAAGGTCTACACTTGGAAGAAATATGTTGGCCAATATTATAAGTATGGCTATAAGGGAGAAGACTATTATGGTAACATAGGGTGTACGGTAAACCCTATGAATTCTTCTAAATATTTTTGGAGAAAGGTTCAGCCTACTCATAGAAAATGTTACACGAGATACTCCAATAATGCCAGTATTTGTTGAAACATAGCATATCATGAAGCCCATGAATCCAACCCATAAAGCTAATCCTCCACCAATAAAAGGTACTGCAGAAGCTAAAGCCACCATAGGGTCTTGCACACGAGCCTCAGCGTTAAAGGGGTCGAGCAATGTTACTGAAAGCAGTGATGCGAGAAAAGCTATAATGACCACTGAAACTATTGTCGCCTTCGTAGCTGATGGAATTATCTTCCTCGGTCTCTTTGTCTCCTCAGCCGCCTGAGAAATGGACTCTATTCCAATATACGATGCCATACTTAAGGTTATGGCGTAAGTGAAATCTTCCCACGTTGGAATTTTACCAAAACTTTTTAAACTTTCAATCCAAGAAAAAATTTTTCCAGAAGCCAGCACCTCATATAGGCCTAAAACTAGAACTATTGAAACGGTTAGAAGGTCTATTAGGACAAAGACCTCGTTAAACTTAGAAGAATATTTTATACCAATAATATTCAATCCTATTAACATGATAATCAAGAATACTGCACATAAACCATAAAATGGGTTAATCATTAGAACGTCTGTACCCATAAAAGTCTTCACTAGGAAGCCAAGATAGCCGACTGACGCAAGGGAAAAGAGTGCGATGTCGACGGTGTAGTCGAGCATAAGACCCCATCCTGCAATAAACCCATTCAGTTTTCCGAAGGCCTTGTAGGCATAATATTGTGCACCGCCAGCAACAGGATACTTTGAAGCCAGTTCAGCATAGCTTAATCCAGTTGTAATATAGGCTATTGCTGCAACCATTAACGCTAAGGGTGCTGCCGTGTAAGCGTATAATGCGATGAGTCCAAGGGAAATGTATATGTCTGCACCTATATCAGCATAGCCCATGCTGAATGAACCGAACTTTCCAACTTCCCTTTTAAGCTCCGTCTCATCAGACATATGTGATCACTAATTTGAAAGTCTATTTTAGAAGCTAGTGTGCACACAACCCTTAAATAGATGAGTATAAAAACGATATATTAAAACCTTAAATACTAAACTATAATGTTGTAGGAAAAACCTATTCTTCCTTATTCAATATTTCGTTGATTTGGGCTGCGAGATAATGGTTTTTTAAAACCAATTTAACAGAATTTACACCCTCAATTTCTGTAACCGCCCTTTTTATATCCTCTCCAATCTTTATAGCAAACATCGGTGGACAAAACGGCATTGAAAGATGAAATTCTATCACAACATCTCCGTCTCTCACATCCACCTTGTCAACAAGCTTCATTTCAGTAATAGGCACACCTATTTCTGGATCATATATGTTCTCTAAAGCCTTCTCAATCTTTTCCTTAATCATAACCCTCAACCAATTATCTTAAAATGGGAGAGTATAAAACAGTTACTTAAATAAACTTCCAATGTAGCTGATTTAGTTACCTAAAAATTTTGCACGTTTGCCTCTAAAGTCTTTTCCATAACGTAAGCGTCTTCCCCATCATTATAGTATCCACGTATTCTGTCAACAATCTCGTATCCGAGCTTCTTATACAAGTTTATTGCCGGCTCATTAGAAACTCTTACCTCCAAAAAAGACACTTCACAACCCTTTTTCGCAAACTCTTCTAGAGCTGTTTTTAGAAGCATTGTGCCCACACCTTTCCTCCTATGTCCTTCTAAAACAGCTATCGAAATCACATGCCCCTTTTTAACAAACCTTGGTATCCCCCTAAACGTTAAACCATATTCAATCCTACCCATATGATATCCTACAATCCTTCCCTCGTATTCCACAACAAGAAATGTTTCAGGATTTGTTGACAATATTGAAGTGTAAAATGATGTTGTATAGTGTTCTGGTAAGGTAACACTGTTTATGTAGATAACTCCATTTATATCCTCCTCTTTCGCCCTCCTGATCACATATCCTTCCGGTATCACTAGTACCATATCTTAGCCATAAAATAATTTGTAGATAAGTTTTAAAGTACGCTAACATTTAGTGCTAAGATGGGAGGATTGGAGTACACAAACATTTCAGGCTATGATGAAATCACAAGGGAGGTTAGCAGCTACTTTACAGTTATAGAATACTATGTCCGACCGGATGGTTCAATAGAATACAAGATTTTTCCAACAGAGGATGTTAAAGAAAAGTTTCTTGGACTATGGTCTTCACTTAAAAAGAAAAGGTACATTCCAATTCTTAGAAAAGATGAAACATACCTTACATTATATGTAACACACTTTGTTGAAAGAAGGAGCTATAGTAAAAAGATTGCTGCCATACTTTTTACTGCAACAATACTATCTTTGTTAACAGACGGATGGCTTAGGGCAACATCTCCAATAGAACAACAAATTTTTGGATGGAACCCTATAACCGTAACATTACTTTATGCCATATCATTTATTGGAATACTTGGCCTACATGAGCTAGGCCACCTCATACTTTCAAGAAAGCATAAGATGGCTTCAACATTACCATACTTTATTCCAGGCATTCCTGGAACTGGTGTTCCTACATTTGGTGCAATAATCTTTGCAACAGAGCCTATGGCAAACAGGGACCAGCAATTCGATGTAGGTCTCGCGGGACCGATTTTCGGATTTATAGCCGCATGCGTTGTAAGCGTCTTCGGTGTACTATCTTCTGTAACAATGTCCTTGGATCAATTTTATGCCAGCTTTGGTCAAGAGCAAGTACTTTTCTTAAACGTCCCCCTAATAATGAACCTTATGATGATGGCATTTGGTAAGGTCCCCCTTTCACAGCCGACGGTCGTCATACTTTCACCACTCGCATATGCTGCATGGTTCGGTTTCCTAATAACATTCCTTAACACTCTTCCAGCTTGGCAGTTAGACGGAGGCCATATGGCAAGAAGTGTCTTGCCAGAAAAGTGGCATAGAATTGCAACAATATTGTCAGCTCTCATTATGGCATTATTAGGCTTTATCCTAATGGCCTTGCTTGTTCTTTTCTTCTCCTATGGTCAGAGAGAAATTAAGCCCCTGGACGATGTTTCAGCAATATCAAAGTCTAGAAAATTAATTTATGCTCTAGTAATAGCCATAATTGTTCTCTGTGCACCGATCCCCATATAAAATTTGATAAAATAAAAACTGTTGTCAAATAATATACTAACTTTTTATGTGTACAGAAGAATCTTGTCCCCTCTAACGACGATTGAAATCTTCCTTTTCCTATTTTCAGCCTGCTCCACAAGATAGCTTATCGCAGCATTTCCAGACTGGAAACTTTTAAGCCCCAACTTTTTTTCAACAAAAGTCTTTGGCAATGTTGTAACAAAACCAAGATCATATTTCTGTCTCGTCTGCAGCAAATAGTAGAGATTTTCTATTCCTTCGATGTACGCTTTCCCTAGCATGCTTTCTGGCTTAAATCCTGCAAAAACATGTTTTTTGAGGGCTTCAGAACCAAGCCCCTCTAAAGCTTCAGCCAAGACAACTAATGACGCTCCCTCTTCACAAGCGTATATAATATTCCAAACGCTGTTCAATGCAGAATTTAGGCTACTACACTTTATTTCCTCGCCTGGAGAAACTATTGCCAACCCAATCTTTTTTTCAACATTTTTAGAAGAGTTTTTTAAAAGTTCTTCAATCGCCCTTTTATGAATTACATCTATCTTGCCATAAAATATTTTACTAAAACCATCCTTTCCAGGAACTATCTCTATCCCATTAATTTCCTTCAACTCTTCCACAATCCTGTTCAGGAACCATCCGGCTGAAGTTTCTTTTCCAGGTCTTGGAACGAGTTCGCTTTCCCTTTTTAAGGCTTCATACCTTAATTGTTCGTCTGAGAACTCTAGTAATGCTGTTGTCGCTCCCTTAAAACCGTACAGTGGATCAAATCCCACACTTGAAACAAGTATAAGATTCGTTTTAGAAAGGGTCTGTGAAACCTTAACCTGTGCACCGTCAACGATTGATACTGGAACCTTATCCTCATCTATTTTGGAAAAATCTATTCTTGTATCCTTCAAAAACTTTCTAAGAACCTTTAAAATATTTTCGTTTGAAAAAACACATATTTTTGTTGAAGGCATAAAGTTTGCTATAAAGCGTAAGAAATCTATTGTCGAAGATTCATAATCTCCTACCAACAAATTTATCTCATTTAATTCTCTTATGTGCAGTAGTTCTTGCTCAACTTGACTGTTGTCCAAGCCTGGTAGAGGGTCACCGTATACCTTTTCCAATCTTTCTCTTTTGAGTTCAACAGCCACTTCCACAGTACCATATTTTAACCATATTTCTGGCATACAGCATCACTATACATTTCCATAAAAATAACTATTTTGTGTACCAACTGTTTAATAAACAAAACCTTTATCTTAACATGATAGGCTAGTAGAGTTTGATGGAGAAATTAAAAATTTTATGGTTTAACGAATACAGTGGTCTAAGAATCTCCTACAAAGATATAGTCTTAGTTTTTGATCCATTCCAGACTCTTGCTTCAAACATTGCACCATTAAACTATCTTATAATATCTCATGAGCACTTTGACCATTTTGACCTAAAACTTGACATTGAACTCTCTAAGAGTGCTCAAATGGTGTTAGCTGACCTAGAGTCTGGTACTAGGCTGAGAAAATATGTTCAAAAGGAACGTTTAAGGATTATGAAGCCTGGGGACACATACAAGGATAAGAACGTTTCAATAACGGCCTTTAAAAGCTATCATCCGGCAGTTAATCCTCTCACATACCTTGTAGAATATTACGGAGGCCCCAAAATATTCTATGCCAGCGATTCCCTTCCAAGCCCAGAATTTTCTATTCTAGCAAAATCTGGTATAGACGTTGCTTTCGTGCCTATCGGCATTGCTCCAGGAGCTTCCCCGAGGGCGGGGAGTGAAATGGTGCAAATTTTGAAGCCTAAAGTTGCAGTACCCGTTCACGGTACACGTTTTGAAGAATTCAATTCACTTGTCAGGGCAAGAAATCCTGATGTTATCGTTAAAATAGTGCCAAGGGATGTAGAAGTGGAGGTGGAAGTATAGCCTTGAAGGAGAACAGAACACTCATAGTAAGAGAGTTAGCTAAGTCGCTTGTGAAAACCCAGTCTCTAAAATTTGGCGTCTTCAAACTCACAAGTGGAAAAATGAGCAGCTACTATATAGACCTCAGACTAGTTCCAAGCTACCCCAAAGTATTTAAAAGGATAATTGAAATGTACACTAACATAATTGTTAACGAAATAGGATTATCAAATTTTGACCTACTATGTGGTATACCAACATCCGGGCTAGTATTCGCTTCCGCAATAGCATATTCTCTAGAAAAACCACTAATATACATTAGAAAGGATGTGAAAGCCCATGGCACTCAAAAGAATATTGAGGGTGTATTAAAGCCTGGCGATAGGGTACTGTTGGTCGACGACCTAATAACAACAGGCTCATCACTTATGGCATCCGCTGAAATCGTGTTAGGTGAAGGTGGTGTAATAAATGATGCCATCGTTTTAGTGGACAGAGAAGAAGGTGGTGTAGAAAACTTGAGCAAATCAAATATAAGAGTCCATTACATGGCAAAGGTTAGCGAATTAGCTAAGGAACTATATGAAAACAATATTATCGGAGAAGAAGAATACAATGCAGTTTTAAAACAAATAGAAAATAAATAGAAAAAGGATAAAGGATTTTCCTAGTACACCATAAGCCCTAACTGGTCAAGCGTCTGATGAAGGTTGGACACTGCCTCATAGACCTCCTGCTCCTTCTTAGCTCCTGTACAAACAAGTTTCCCGCTAGCAAACAAGAGTATAACCGTCTTAGGCTGAAGCATTCGATGTATTAGGCCAGGGAACTGTTCAGGCTCATACATGCTTCTGGGAAGCTTTATTGCAGCAGACTCTAGGTCAACTCTACCTCCTAAACTTGCTGAAGCAACTATATTCTGTATTTCTATGACAGGCTCGTTGGTTATCTCTATCCCACCCTCCTTTAACATTTTAACAACCGTATGCACTGCCTTGAAAGCCTGCTCCTCAGACTTTCCTCCAGTACAGACCATCTTGCCTGAACTGAATATCAGTGTAGCTGTTTTAGGCGATTTTAGTCGAAACACAAGTCCTGGAAACTGGTCCGGCCTATATTCTACGTTAGTGAACCTCTTTGTTATCTCAATCAAGTTAATATTCTGGTTCACAGACGCTGAAGCGACAACATTTTCGATGCTCACTACTCTCTTTCCTTTTAACATTTTTTCTCGTTAAGGATATATAAACATGGTATATAAAAGAGTTTAAAAATTAGATTTAGCTTTCTTCTTAAATTCCTCATCAAAAATTGTATATATAAAGTATGTTAAAAGTACTGCTATAAGGATATAGTTTACTGGAGGCGCAAGTATTTGGCCAACATATCCAGCATAAGGCACCCTTATACCAACATATTTTCCAATATAATCCTCCTCTCTAACATACCCTGGGTCGGGGACCCTATTATTGTCTCCCTTTGTTATCAAAACCTTTTCGCCGCCAATAAATTTTATGTCCATTATCCTGTGCACGATTCTCACATTGTATACTGGACTGTTGAATACTATAATATCTCCAACCTTTAAACTTTCAAAGTCGACCTTATAGATTATGATAAGATCCCCGTTTTCTAGTGTGGGATGCATACTGTTGCCTTCAACGTAATAGAAGGGGGATGTCCCTAAAATGATGCTAGCTAACATTATTGCCGTAATAATTAATAATAATGCAAACACAATGTTTTCTAAAATATCTTTCTCTTTCCTACTAAACTTCAAGCTGTGATCCACACTCTATTTGTTTTTTCTATAAATTCATACTTTAATGTTTGTCCAGTTGAAAATTTTATCGATAAAATATTTTTCGAATTGTTTGCAGGAATATAGGGTATATACGTATATAGTTCAAATGTTGTGAAAGGCAATATTATGTCTGGCTTAACATAATATCTTGTAGGACTACTACCATTCACTTTTATTTCAGAAATGAACATGTTCATTGGTAGTATAGAATTTGAAGAAATTCTGGCAACTAACCATTTAGGTTCAATCAAGTAAATTGAAAGATTGTCGATGTATGCGGCTAAATTTTCAGACCAGACAGTTAAACCCACAACATCATATTCGTCATCAACTCCAGAATTAACCCCTCTCTTACTAACAAGATATTCTACAAACTTATCCTTCAAACTTGACAATTGGACAGCGTATTCAACCCAATCACTGGACCCATCTAATTTCTTGCAAAGCATTATCCCATAGTCTGTAAAACTTACGCCTTCACTAAAATTTCCAATATTCCTGTATAAGACAAGATTAAGCATAAACGCTGTAGCCTGAGCTGGACTCATGTGGAAAACAATGGTTTGGACAACAATATATGATGGAAAAGATTGAACAACCTCCCTTGAAGCCTTCACTGCAAACGCGAGCACCAAATTATTTCCAATAACATACCTTGAGGAAGCATTTCTGCCGACATAGATGGCCTGTGGAACCATAAAAGGCTTTGAAGGAGTCAAGTTTAGTGCATAATTTCCTTCAAAAACTATCGTCCTAGAAATCTTTGAACCATTAATTAGACTCCATCCAACAACATTATCTCCTAAAACTTCTTCAAAACCGAAACCTTGGTAGTAAATTGGATAAAGTTGTTCTTTAAAAGAACCCACACTACCAATTGACACGGCCCATGGCAGAAAAGGTAGAATCGCTGACAGAAGTACAAGTAAACTTAATCCTAAGAATAGGAGTATCAAATACGTTCTTGCTTTTTTTAGACTTTTAGTCAACCATTTCACCCAGAACCCTCTATACTTTCACATCTCTTTAGAGTAAGAGGTTATTTTATTGGATAAAAAAGGTTTTCCTACAACATAAACATCTTTTAAAAGTGGATAATATACCAAACTCATGTTAACTGCTATGGTTAAAAAATCAGTTCATTCCTTAATATATTTTTATGCTCTTTGTTAATTTTTAGAAAGGTTAATAAAAATCTTTTTATTCACCTCATATGGCGTATTCTAAATTGGGGTTAACAAAAACATTAGCCTATAGAGGAATAAGTCTTGTTATAGTCCTACTAGGAGTACTCTTCCTAACAGTCATAGTTCTAGGTGCTACAGGAGTCTCTGATAGGATACTTAACTCAATGTTAACGGAAGAGTTGAGGGGTATAAGACAGCAGCTTGTTACACAGATAAAGGATGTTGAACAGTTAAATAAGGCTTTGGAGTCCATTAAGCAGCAGCTTATTATCGCATATGGCCTTGATAGGCCATGGTACGAGCGTTTGCCGAACATGATGTTAAAGATAATTACACTTGACCTTGGTTCTGCAAAAAATATTCAATCTTTTAGTGGAAGTAAGCAGATTTCAGCAATCATCTTGGAACGTTTGCCAAACACAATTCTTTTGGTCACTACCGCAATAATAATAAACTTTCTTATTGGACTGTTTGCTGGAACATGGGTTGCAACAAAACCAGGCTCAATTGTAGACAGATTTGTCTCATTGTATGCTGCAATCTCTTACGCTATACCTACATGGTGGCTTGGGCTGATTAACATTCTTGTTTTCGCCTTCTACTTTAGACTGTTTCCTTACACGGGAATGTTTAGTGCTCCACCTCCAACCGACCCCCTTCTAAGGTTCCTTGACCTTTTATGGCACGTAAGCCTACCACTTTTAACATTAATAATAGCATTGTCGGGCTCATGGATTTACATAACAAGAAGTTTGACTGTTACAACTGCACAGGAAGACTTTGTCAATGTGGCTAGGGCGAAGGGGTTGCCAGAAAATTTAGTTCAAAGAAGATATATTGTTAGGGTTGTGGCACCATCTATACTAACTAATGTTATTCTTGGTTTGGCTGGCTCTATAGGCGGTGCCATTTTGACTGAAACGGTTTTCGGATGGCCCGGCATGGGTCAACTCTACTATGAAGCAATAGTTTCACTTGATGAAGGTCTTATATTGGCTTTAACATACGTTTTCACACTAGTCTATGTGATAGCGAGGTTCATACTGGAGGTCCTCTACGTGATCGTTGACCCAAGGGTTAGATATTGAGGTGAAATGTTGTGAGCACATTAAGTGAAGCCAGAAGCGAGTTTTGGAGAAGTTATACATCGAAGGTTGGAACATTCTTTATAATTCTCCTAACAATAATTTCCATAGTTGTTGTTCTGACTATGCCATTAGATTTTGGTACAAAATACTGGAGTAATCCCATATACTGGGTCGATAACCCAAAAGCTTCTCCACCAGCTTGGATCAATACCCTCATGCAAGATAAGCTTATTGAGCATCAAATAATATCTTCTAATGCTCCCGCGCAAGTTGAGGACTTAGGAGGCTCATATATGAAACAATACATTTTAACCTACGATTTCAAGTACAGTCAATTTCCATCTTTTCTAACGTTTAGATTAACTAACCTAGTTTTCTACGATAAGCCTCCAATAATAAGAGTTTATATAGTTAGACCCGACAATAAACTCGTATCCATTCTAACATATCCTGTTACAGTTGAAGGTTTAAATCAAACTTCACCTAACGTCCTTTTCAAATCTGAGCCAAAGCGTTTTCTTTTAAGCGGTGACCCATCACTATTCAGGGCCCTTTCAGACTTCCTTTATAAGGAATTTAATATCGCATATTCTCCTGAAAAGGTTTCCAATATTGGCGTCGAAAAGATAATTTTCGGTATTCCACAACAAGATGGTTCATTTAAGCCTCTAAATGGAAAATATCAAGTTTATGTTCTAATGTACTGTGACAATCGAGATGACTCTATAGGAGATGTTGCAATGGTTTTTGGAGGCAAGGTATACGGCCTAATGGGTACAGACACTCTTGGAAGAGACCTATTCCAAGGACTTCTTTTCGGCTTCCCAGTAGCACTCTTGATTGGACTCGCCACCTCAATTCTATCCACGATCATAGGAGCAGCCTTAGGTATAGTCAGTGGATACGTTGGTGGAAAAACAGACCTTATAATTCAAAGGGCGGCCGATATTGTTAACAACATACCCCTCTTGCCGCTTCTAATATTCTTTACATTTATATTTGGAGGCCATCTTTGGGTTATAGTCTTCATACTAGTAGTATTTGGTTGGCCCGGTCTCACAATAATAGTACGTTCCATGGTTCTCTCACTAAAATCATCAAATTTTGTAGAAGCTGCTGTCGCTGTAGGCGCAAGCAGTGGTAGAATAATGTTAAGACACATATTTCCACAAGTTGCACCATTTATACTAGCACAACTCATATTCTATACTCCACAAGCAATTTTGTCAGAATCTGCACTAAGCTTTCTTGGACTGGGAGATCCATCAATACCCACATGGGGGCAGATACTTGATTACGCGTTCAGAAATGGTGCAGTATATCTAGGATACTGGTGGTGGATTCTTCCACCCGGTCTTCTAATAATATTTTCAGCAATAACCTTCGTCCTATTGGCGTTAGGTTTAGAGCCTGTCGTTAACCCCAGATTGAGGAGGAGAAGATAAGATGTCCCAAAATGTTCTCGAAGTTGAGGGATTAAATTTAGCTTACAAGACAGTAAGAGGCGACCTTTTAGCGGTAAAGGATGTGTCTTTTTCACTAAAGCCTGGAGAGTCTCTAGGTATTGTTGGAGAATCAGGTTGCGGTAAGTCGAGTACAGCTTATGCGCTAATGAAGATGCTTCCACCAAATACTTCAATGTTCACTGGCAAAATAATGATTGATGGCGAAAATATAATGGATTTAGATGAGTCTGAGCTAAGGAGAAGAATAAGGTGGAAGAAGATTGCGATGGTTTTTCAAGGTGCAATGAACTCACTGAATCCAGTAATAAAGGTAGGTTTCCAGGTCGCTGAACCGTTGATTGTTCATGAAAATGTTCCAAAAAATGAGGCGCTAGAAAAGGCTAAAGAACTATTCAAGCTTGTTGGACTACCACAAGACTTCATTAACAGATACCCTCATGAACTAAGCGGGGGTATGAAGCAGAGAGTTGTTATAGCAATGTCACTTGTCTTGAACCCAAAAATTCTGATCTTAGACGAGCCAACTTCAGCATTAGATGTCATGATACAAGCCCAAATCATGAACATGTTAAAGGACCTGAGAAAAACATTAAACATTTCAATAATATTCATAACACATGATATTGCCTTAGCAAGCGATTTATGTGACAAAATTGCTGTAATGTACGGAGGACAGATCATGGAGTTGGGTTCATCTGAGCAGGTCCTACTTGACCCAAAACATCCCTATTCAGCAAAACTTATAGGCAGTATTCCAACACTTAGAAGTGACAAAAAGCTAGAATTCATTCCAGGCGCTCCACCAGATCTAGTTAATCCCCCTCCCGGTTGCAGATTTAATCCAAGATGTCCCCATAGATTTGATCCATGTGATAAAGAGGAGCCTCCCCTATACATTTTGGACGGGGGTAGGCAGGTGAAATGTTTCCTTTATAAAATGAAGGGTTTAGGTGAGTAAGTTGGTGGAAGATAATGTTATACTAAGGCTAGAAGATGTGAGAACCTATTTCTTCTTACCTAAAGGCTTGTTCAAAACAATCGTCGTTAAAGCTGTCGACGGCGTCTCACTGGATATGAAGAGAGGTGAGTCTCTCGCTATTGTTGGCGAGTCAGGCTCAGGTAAGACCACTCTCGGAAGGACTGCAATAAGACTAATAGAACCTACTGGAGGTAGAATAATATTCGATGGAAAAGACATAACACACTTAAAAGACGAAAATGAAATGAAAATGTTTAGAAGAAATGCCCAAATAATATTTCAAGACCCCTTCATGTCACTTAACCCTTACATGACAATAAGGGAGATACTTGAGGAGCCACTAATAATACACGGCTATAAAGATGCCGAAGAAAGAAAGGAAATCATAGAAAAGTCTCTGATCGACGTAAAACTACAGCCTCCAGAAGAATTCCTTCTAAAATATCCTCACATGCTAAGCGGTGGACAAAGACAAAGGGTAGGAATAGCTCGAGCAATGGTACTCAACCCAAAATTTATTGTGGCCGACGAACCAGTTTCCATGATAGACGCATCGAGTAGAGCAGAAATACTCTACCTCTTCAAAAGCCTACAAGAAAAATATAACCTAACATTCATGTACATAACACACGATATCGCTACAGCAAAATACTTTTCAGACAACCTCGCCGTAATGTACTTGGGAAAGGTTGTAGAATATGGGCCAAGCAGAGAAGTAATACTAAACCCAAAACACCCCTACACTTCAGCATTAATAACAGCTGTTCCAGACCCTGACCCGAAGAACAGGTTTATTTACCGTAAAGTTATAAGCGGTGAAATCCCAAGTGCAGTGAACCCACCACCAGGTTGCAGATTCCATACAAGGTGCCCCTACAAATTTGATCCATGCGACAAAAGTGAGCCCACTCTGATACAAGTTAACCCTAACCATAAGGTTGCCTGCCACCTATATAATAAAAAATAGTAGAAATTAAAAATTAATTCAAAAAATTTTTACTTACAAAAATTTAACCACTCTCATATTTTAAACACTTGCATATTAAAAATAGTCATAATATAAAGTAATAGCAATAAACTTAAATATTCACTTTAACCACCTTAACGACAATATGAGTCGCCAATATTTGATAAAAAGAATATCCGCAATCGCCATCTTAACAATATTCGCACTAACATTCATCACAATCATCCCAATATCCTTTGCTCAAGCAAAAACAGGTCCAGCCTCTGACGCGATAGTATTCAAAAGGGTTCCATTAGACGTGGTTCCAGAAGCCTTAAAGGCAGGCGACATCGATTATTACATCTTTGGCCTGAGGCCATCACAAGCTATTGCACTTAGGGGTGTTCCAGGAATAGACCTATACTATGCTCCAGCAGGCCTTGTCGACATAATACTTAACCCTGCACCCTACACTGGAGACAAGCTCAATCCTCTATCATTAAAGGATGTCAGGTTCGCGTTAAACTATATAATGAACAGGGACTATGTTGTAAACGAAATCTACAAGGGTTACGCATCAGCGATGGTGACATTTCTTTCCTCCTATGACCCTGACTTCGTAACAATATATGATCTTGTAGCAAAATACGAGTTCGGATACAATCCGGAACTAGCTGATCGCCTCGTTACAGCAGCTTTAACGAAAGCTGGTGCTACAAAGGTCGGGGGTAAATGGACATATAAAGGCCAACCTATAGAATTGAACTTTATCATAAGAATTGAAGATGAAAGGAGAGAGATTGGAGACACGTTCGCTTCAGAGCTTGAAAAACTAGGTTTTAAAATAAACAGGCTATACATGCCCTTTGCCCAAGCCATCGATATCGTATATGGCACAGACCCCAAAGAACATCAATGGGATCTTTATACTGAAGGATGGGGTAAAAGCGCTCCAGACAAATATGAGTATGGTACAATTAACCAGATGGGTGCACCCTGGTTCGGATACATGCCAGGATGGACTGAACCCACATTCTGGAACTACGAAAATAGTACAATAGATGACCTAGGCCAGAAGATATACAATGGACAGTTTAAGAGCAAGGAGGAAAGGGAACAACTGTACAGAAAGACAACTGAAATGATTATTCAAGAGTCGATAAGGATATGGGCTGCAACAAGACTCGATATTCATCCTACAAAATCTAATGTCGCAGGATTAACGAACGACCTCGGTACAGGATTAAGATCTCCGCTGACAACAAGAGAAGCCTATGTTCCAGGCAAATCTACTCTAACCATAGGCCATCTTTGGGTTCACACTGCCACATCTGTCTGGAACCCGTTCGGAGGCCACCAGGACGTTTACAGTGTAGACATTTGGAGAGTTGTTTCAGACCCCTTCATCTGGAACCATCCGTTCTCGGGTCTGCCTATGCCATTCCGAGCCAGCTACACTGTTAAAACAGCGGGTCCAGACGGTAAGCTTGATGTTCCATCTGATGCGTTTATGTGGGATGCTGCCTCGAAGAGCTGGAAGGCTGTGGGCTCAGGTGTGAAAGCTACTTCAGTTGTCACGTTAGACTTTTCAAAGTATTTGGGCAGTAAATGGCATGATGGTACGACAATAACTTGGGCTGACCTACTTTGGGGCATGTACGCATGGTACGATTTAGCATACAATCCTGACAAGGCTTCACTTGAAGGCGCTCTAGCATCTCAAATAAAATCGATTGTAGAACCTGTAAGGGGATACAGGATTGTCGGAAACAACCTTGAAGTGTACCTGGACTATTGGCATTTTGACTCAAACTATATAGCAAGTTTCGCCATACCCTTCTACTCGTTCCCATCATTACACTATCCGTGGGTTGTTGGTGCAGCAATGGATGACGTAGTATTTAACAAGAAGACTGCCTCATATTCTCAGGCTACTTCAAGGGCTAGGAACGTTCCATGGCTTTCAATGGTGCTTAAGGACCATGCTTCTATGGTCGCTGACTCTCTGTCTTCTCTTAAAGCTTCAGGCTTCTTCCCATCAAACGTTTTCACTGTTGCAGGTAAATCTTATGCAAGCAAAGACGAGGTTGCTACGAGAATCGATTCCGCTCTCAATTGGTTTAATACATATGGTCATCTTGTAATAAGTGATGGGCCATTCTACCTATACAAATATGATCCTGCTGCCCAGTACGCCGAAATTAGAGCTTTCAGAGATCCAACTTATCCATTTGGTCCTGGTAAATGGTATTTTGGTAAGCCTGAAACACCAGAATTTAAGAGTGTAAGTGTTCCAACTGTATTGCAGGGGCAGGCTGCTAAAGTAGACTTGGAACTGGCTGGACCAACACCTTTAGGCGTTAAGTACCTTATAAGGGACACAAGAACCGGAGCCATTCTAAGGTCAGGTTATGGTACAGCAGTTTCGCCAACAAAGTTTACCATCGATCTTCCAGCCGACTTCACATCCTCTCTCAATGTGGGTGTGTACGAGATCACAATTGCCGGATACAGTGATGTCGTAGCCTTTGTGACGGCAGAAAAAAGATACTTTGATGTAATGAAACCAGTTCCCACACTTACAATAACAACGCCCACACTAACTACACCTGGAACGATCACTACAACAGTTGCTCCAACACTAACATTCACCACAGAAATGCCTAGTGTGGTTGCGAACGCTTACATTGGTATAGGCGTGGGCCTAGTAGTGGGTGTCATAGTCTTAGCGGTCGTGTTAATGAGAAGGAAAAAGACGTAACTTTCCCCCTCTCCTTTTTTATCTAAAATGAGCTACTTTATCCTTCTAAAAATAATACCCTTTTTTAAAGAAAAATGTGTAAAGCTAGATGAGCTTTTAAATCTTGTTAAATTAAGCAAAACAACCGTTTTAGAAGCCCTTGATCCATTAATTGAGAACGGTTACATAACAGAACGTGATGGTTTACTAAAATTTGGGGAGGGCTCCTCTATTGCTGCCTCCATATTAGCCCTTAAACTTGGCGCCTCTTTGAATGATGTCTTAAAGGTTGTTAGTTGGCAAGATTTTGAAAACTTTACTGAAAAAATTCTTTTAGAATACGGTTATAAGACGTTTAAAAATTTTAGGTTAAAAAAGCCTAGGCTAGAAGTTGACGTGCTTGCGTTGAAAAAAGATTTCGGCCTAGTTGTTGACTGTAAACAGTGGCAAAAGAACGTTACAATTTCAAAATTAGAGAAGGCTGTTTTAAAGCAGGTGGAGCGTGCAAAAACAATCCTATTTAATGGAAAAGAGTTTTTAGGAAATAGGAAACTTGTTCCAGTAATTGTTGTACTTTACCCGTCACCCATAGAGTCTATTGAAGGTGTTCCTGTTGTTCCGATTGAAATGTTTAAATCATTCGTTAGTGAGATAGATGGTCGAATTTCTGAATTTCTTAAAGTTTATTTTTGTGATGGAAAAGTTTTTGCAGAAATTTGACATATTGTCAAAGGGGGATATAGGTGATGGTCTTGCAGGATGAGAAAATATGATTAAGGCAATAATATTTGACTTGGATGGGACATTAATTGAGTTTAAGCTTGACGTCTATTCGTCAAAAAATGAGGTTATACATCTAATTAAGAAGGAGCTACCAAATATAGTTGGTTTAGATGTTAGCCAACCATATCATTTGATGCTTGAGAAAGTGAGAGGTTTTGTTGACGAAAAAACATTTGAGAGTATTAAGCTAAAGGTTTTTAAGGTTCTCGATAAGTTTGAAGAGAAGGCTGTCCAAGAAACTTCATTAAAGGAGGGTGCAAGAGATGCTTTAATTGAATTGAAGCGTTTAGGTAAAAGAATCACTCTTCTAACAAATAGTGGTAAGACAGCAACATTTAACGCTTTAAAAAAATTTGGCATTATAGATTTATTCGAAATAGTTCTCTCGAGAGAAGATGTAGAGTTTTTGAAACCTTCAACGTCCGGTTTCAAGAAGATGTTGACTCTCTTGAACTTGGGTGCAAGTGAATGCCTTTCTGTAGGCGATGGTCTGATAGACCTTATTCCATCAAAGGCCCTGGGTATAAAGTTTGTAGCTGTAGCCGGAGGATACAATCCAATAGAAAAGATGCTTGAACATAGGCCAGATTATGTAGTGAGTTCTCTTTCAGAGCTTCCCATGCTTGTTTGCAAACTGTAAAAGTTTTTAATTTTTCCAGCCAAATTTTTTAGAAATATTTATAAAGTTTATTTTCTCAAATATCGGTTGTGAGGATTTATGAACGCATATGAAATGGCTCTAGTGCAGCTTAGGACAGCGGCAAATTATCTTAATCTTGAAAATTCTATTATAGACATTTTAAGCAAGCCTAAAAGGGAACTTCAAGTTTCTTTTCCAGTAAAAATGGATGACGGGCGTGTAAAGGTTTTCATTGGCTACCGTGTTCAGCACAATGATGCAAGAGGCCCCTTTAAAGGCGGTATAAGATATCATCCTCTGGTCGATATTAATGAAGTTCGAGCCCTAGCAATGTGGATGACCTGGAAAACAGCAGTACTAAACATACCATACGGTGGAGCTAAAGGAGGTGTCGCATGCAATCCTAAGGAAATGTCTAAATCCGAGCTTGAAAGGCTTACAAGAAAGTATACGATGATGATTTCTCCAATAATAGGCCCATACACTGACATTCCAGCACCCGACGTCTACACAGACTCTCAGACGATGGCCTGGATAATGGACACATACAGCCAACTTGTAGGATACCGTGTTCCAGCCGTGGTAACTGGAAAACCAATTTCTCTTGGAGGCTCAGCCGGTAGGACGACAGCAACCTCCAGAGGCGTTATCGTGGCAGCCAAGGAAGCTGCTAAAGCATTCAAAAAGGAGATGGAGGGTCTTGGCGTAGTTGTTCAAGGTTTTGGCAATGTTGGTGCTAATGCAGCTATTTTGGCTAAAGAATTTGGTGCAAAGGTTATAGCGGTAAGTGATTCTAAAGGTGGAATATATAATGAAAGGGGTCTTGACGTTCTTGAAGTCTTAAAGCATAAGGAGCGTACCGGTTCAGTAATAAACTTTCCAGGCGCAAAAAATGTTTCAAACGAAGAACTTTTAGAACTTCCATGCGATATACTTATTCCAGCAGCCTTAGAAGGTCAAATTCATAAAAATAATGCTAAAAATATTCAGGCAAAAATAGTTGTCGAGGGTGCAAATGGGCCGACAACGCCTGAAGCTGACAAAATACTGTTTGACAGGGAGGTTATGGTTGTACCAGACATACTAGCAAATGGTGGTGGGGTACTTGTAAGCTACTTTGAATGGGTTCAAAATTTGACCAACCTTTACTGGAAAGAGGAGGAAGTTAATGAAAAGCTTGATAATAAAATGAGGGAGGCCTTCCTTCAAGTATACAATATTGCTAAAGAAAGGGACGTTGACATGAGAACCGCTGCACTGATTCTCAGTGTCGGTAGAGTAGTTGAAGCCATGACAGCAGCAGGATATTTTCCGTAAAAATCTTAATATATTATCAAAATTTTATTGATATATCATGTGGCTAATAGGCGCGCATGTTTCAATAGCGGGTGAAATAAGCCAGTCTTTTGATAGAGCCAAAGCCCTAAACTGCACAGCATTCCAAATTTTCACAAGAAATCCAAGAGGCTGGGCCTCAAAAAAGTTGGATGAAAAGGAAATACTAAATTTTCATAAAAAGTTTGAGGAAACAGGCCTTTTTCCAGTAGCGCATATGCCATACCTTCCAAATCTAGCATCACCTAACAAGGAAATATATGATAAGTCTGTAAAAATTCTCTCCGAAGAGCTTACAAAATGCCACATTCTAAAAATACAGTATCTCGTTACACACATGGGAAGCCACATGGGTACAAGCGAGGAAGAGGGTATAAGAAGGGTTGCTGAAGCATGCAATATTGCCCTAAAATCTTCTGAAGGAAACACTATGCTACTTCTCGAAAACACAGCTGGACAAAAAAACAGTGTAGGCCACACCTTAGGCCATCTGAGAAGATGTCTGGACTTGATAGAAGATCAGTCAAGAGCCGGCGTTTGCTTCGACACATGCCACGGTTTTGCAGCAGGATACGATATACGTACACAAGATGCTGTAGAACATTTACTGAAAGATTTTGAAGGAACAATAGGCATAGAAAGGTTAAAGGTTATTCATGTAAATGATTCAAAGGGTGCTTTAAACAGTCACCTTGACAGGCACGAGCATATCGGAAGGGGGCAGATTGGCTTAAACGGATTTAAGGCTCTAATGTCATTTAAGCAAGTGCGTAAACTGCCTCTAATCATCGAAACCCCCTACGAGTCCGAAAAAGACTATATGCGTGATATTGAAATTCTCTGGTCTATAGCAAAAGAACAAGTTTAGAAGTGGATCATTTGCCCGATAAGAATACACCATTTTCACGCTGGAGTTTACTAAAAAATCCTGTAATAAGCGTGCTTGTTTTCTCAAATGGAATAACAATGTTAGGTTTTGGACAGATACTGCCAATCATACCAATCCTAATGTACGATTACCTTCACGCTTCAGAAATAGAAATAGGTTTAACCATAAGCTCTTTTGCAATAACAAGAGTATTATCGCAGGGTCCGTTTGGGTCACTCTCTGACAGGTATGGGCGCAGACCATTTATCATAATCTCGCTTCTGGGATACAGCATCGTCTCCTTCCTTTACATATTTGCCTCACAAACGTGGCATATTCTTGCAATAAGAGCTGTGCAGGGCCTATTTTCTGGTGCACTATGGCCAGTTTCTGACGCAATGGTAATGGACATCTGTGACCCAAAACATAGGGGTAAGGTTATCTCAACAATTCAGATAGCGTATAATGCCGGATGGTTTGCTGGACCATTTTTAGGTGGCGTCATAGCTGACTTGTTTGGATTAAGTGCTACATTTGGATTTAGTGCTGGACTATCCTTTACAGCATTCATTGTCGCCTCAATTTTCCTCAAAGAAACAATAAAAGTGAAGAATAATCCATCTACTCAAAAGTTTTCTATTGTTAACGGCTTTAAAAACAATTTTCAAAAATCATTTCAAATATTAAGAAAGTTTCCTGCATTAAAAAATCTTGCAATATCAGCCCTTGTACTGCAAACTTCACTCTCCCTACTACAAGGTTATACTCCAATATTCATATCCGATGTACTTGGTGGAAGCGAACTAGATATAGGTATAATCATTGGATTAGGAGGCGTTCTCGGACTTGTCTCACAATATATTGCGGGCTCTTTGGGTGACAGGTACGGTAAATGGCTCGTTCTAGAAATCGGCGTCTTTGTAGCAGCTTTAATATCTCCAACACTACTACTAATACAAAACATGTTTCAAGCCTACATCATTTTACCAATCGTCATGTGCCGTAGATAGCAGTTTCAAAATAGATAGACTCAAATAGACTTAAGTGTTATTTTCTGTTGATGGAGAGGCTTTATACGCTTAAGGAAGCTAAGAGGCTGCTGGGTGTTACTACTAAGACTATTCAGCGTTGGGATAAAGAGGGGAAGATGAGGGTTGTTAGGACGGTTGGTGGTATGAGGAGGATACCTGAAAGCGAAATTAAGCGCGTTCTTGGACTAAAGGAAGAGAGGGTTGTAGTGGGTTATGCTAGGGTCTCTTCTACAACTCGAAAGGATGACTTGGAAAGACAGAAGCAACTTTTACACAGCTACGCTAAAGAGAAGGGTTGTGGCGAGCTTCAAATACTGGGTGACGTGGGTTCTGGCCTCAACGAGAAAAGGAAGGGTTTTCTCAAGCTCCTAGAGATGGTTGCTGAGAGAAAAGTTTCAAAGGTGATCGTCGCTTATAAAGATCGGCTGACTAGGTTCGGTTTTGAAACGTTGAGGAAGATGTTCCAAGCCTTCGGAACCGAAATAGAAGTAATATACAGCGAGGAAAATCCTCGGGAGGAGCTTGTCGAAGACTTGATAACCGTCGTGTCCCATTTCGCTGGAAAACTCTATGGGATGAGGTCGCATAAATATGAGGAGGTTGTTGAAGGTGTCAAGAAGCTCGTATCAATTTAGAGCGTACAACATAAGGCACAAATACGATGTAAGCGAGTTTCTCGAAGCCTATAGACGGTTACTTCAAAAAGCCCTGGACGAGATATGGGCAAGAATC
>Ga0272449_1000476_pt1 | contig 47445 bp, 51 predicted proteins | sample YNPCB0241_FD_198679 | JGI IMG/M metagenome (GOLD analysis project Ga0272449, IMG submission 198679) | Hot spring sediment microbial communities from Yellowstone National Park, WY, United States - YNP-CB-024-1 | ecosystem: Environmental > Aquatic > Thermal springs > Hot (42-90C) > Sediment...
GCCGGGGTAGCCTAGCCTGGAATGGGCGCCAGACTCATAATCTGGAGAGTCAAAAGGGGCAAGCGCCCTTAAACCCAGAAGTCGCGGGCTCGAAACGCAAAACAGCGAGAATCCCGCCCCCGGCACTGAGAACTTTCTCTTTTCGGAAAGAGAACGTTCATTAAGAGAAAACACGTTGTTCGGGACAATTCTATGAATAGAGCTGATTGGTATTCCTTCAGCTTATCTTTCTCACATTTTAAAAAGTAGAACCTGATTTAAGTCATTAACAGTGCAAGCACTTAATGGGTTTAGCATGGTGTTTAGTTCTGTGGTTTCAAATATTTCCATAAAATAGAAAGAGGCGCCAACAGTGTCCAGCCGATAAGAACGCCAACCAAGGCATGGACAAGAATGTTTTGGGCAAAGAGTATGTTTGTGGCAAAGCCTATGCAGAAAGAGACTATGCCAAGATATGCTCCTTCCCTTCTTCCACGCCACAATAGGTATGCGGCAAAGAATGACAAAATTGCGCCTATCAAAATTAGGATTCCCCAAGAGGGAAGCTGTCTTGTCCATCTTATGATGTGACCGTGAATATATTCGCCAATTATTTCCTCCAAGATTGAGATATTGTTAGTAAAAGCTAAACTCCACGAGATGAACCCTAAAACCCCGATGATTGTATAAATTGCAAATTGCAGTACAACAAGTCTAGTTAACGCACTTTGCACTTATGCCTTCCCCCTTCTAAACCCGTAATCAGCAACTAATAATTAGTTGTCAACACCATTTTTATTATTTTTTGTTCAAAATCGTGGTTTTTTTAGTGGAAATTTCAATTTTTTCTCCGAAACCTTTCTTCACATAAACATTTTTCAGGGTTATTTTATCTCCTGTTTTAAGTTTGGCGGCTACTTCAGCGTTTTCCCTCCATGCTGAAACCCATATCTTTCCAGTTTCGTCTTCTATTTCGAAAACTGCAAGCTTCACTAACTCTCCCCTAGAGGTTTTAACCTCTCTGAGAATGGGGGTAACTGCAACCTTTCCTTCAACGCTAATATTTCTCAAGCCTTCTCTTAAATCACTTATTTTCATAAACTCCTCTGAAAGAGGGTATAGGTTTATGTAAGTTCCAGATTCAACGTGAACTTCTAAGCCTTCATTTAACGCCTTCTTTACCTTCGCGTTTACTATCTGAAGTTTAGCTTCCCTTCTAATGAAGCCTTTAACCTCATCAACCTTATCATTCCAAACAACAACAGTAATTTTGCCAGTTTCATCAGCTAGGGTAAACCGCATGACCTTTCCAAGACTTGAGTCTTGCCTTTCAAAAGTTGATGGCTGGACTACGTTTTCAACTTTGCCTAGGATGTTTATCCTCTTGTTTTTGTAGGTGCTTGTGATTTCTCCAATTTTTGTTAAAAATCCTGTAATTGTGGGGTAGTCTTTGGCTTCTACGTTTGGAGGATTAACTTCAACTTCGCCCTTTTCGCCTATGTGTAACTCTACTTTACCAAAGCGGTCTTCCCTAGTGTATCCGTGACTGAAACGCATCATTTGGCCCACTCTTATTTTGCTGGGGTCTGCAAAAGCCACTTTATCGTTCCATAGGACAACCCGTAAAATGCCGCTTTTGTCAGCGATGAGCAGGCTTGCAACTCTTACTCCTTTACTCTTTTCGTAAACTTTAGCTGGAAAAACTGCAATGACTCTCCCAGCAACGGTAACGTCGCTTAGACCTGGAACAAGGCGCCCTATCAAAAGTTTTGGTTTTGCCGCTTCGCTGGTAATTTCCACGCCTAGCCCCGCAGCAATCATCTGCAAAAGAATTTCGTCGGAAATGTAGCCTCCAGTCTTCCTTTTCTCGCTTTCTAGCCTTTTCATTACATCGTCTCTTGAAAGCTCTGGATGTTTCGAAAGTATCTTCCTGATTATTTCTTCAACCGTAGCCATTTCTGTTTTAACGCCACCAGAAACAAGGAAAACATCATTTAGGTTTTAGCTTTTCCGCATAAATCGTCACATATGAGACATTAAAGCGTGCAAAGATATTTTTAACTAGATACTTGCCTCTACTTCGCGTGTTTCGCCGTATCGCCGATTACGACAACCCACTGCAAGCTGAGGACTTGCAGAAAGTGACGAACGAACTTGACCTTATCACAGTTCCAGCACTTTATTGCGATCGACTGGGACTACCAGATGATTACCCAGCTAAGCTTGAGAAAGCGGTAAGTCGCGGGGGATACATGCTGACACACGTACTGCTGGCGTTAATCTGGATTCACGAAAACGGTTGTGAAGTGCAACTGCCCGAAAGTTTCATTGAAGAGGTATACCATGATAACGCTGCACTGATAAACGACGATCCTGTTGTGGACGATCTCGAGCTTGAGGCCGCGGCTTTTCTCTACTTGGCAGGGCAAGGCGCACTGGTAGATAATGCCTTTGTCGAGCGTGTCATCGCGGTTCAAAATGATGACGGGGGCTTGGGGTATTCCAGCGATGTTCCTGGCGAATCGAACTGGCATCCTACAATCTTGGGGCTCTTGCTATTGTTGCATGTCAGATTTCCCTCCGACTCTTATCCGCCGATGCTTGCTCCTGCGTTGCCGTGAGAGACACCGTTGATGTAGCCCTTTTTGCGATGCCATGTTTGTTAGATTGGCTGGATCATATCGTTGCAGCGGTTGGGTTTAATATTGAGGTATTAATATGAACGCTACAGTCAATATCAGGAGCGGCGGAACTATAAGCATTCCAAAGAGGATTGTTGTTAGCTTCATAATTTGTAGGGCTTGATGTATGTGGTTTGGCATAGGGTCGTTGCTGCCTTCATCGCTTAACATGTAAAAGTCGGGTTTTTCTAATCTCACGTTCAGGGCGCCAGCCATTGTTGCTATAGGCCACCCAGCGTTTAAGCTTTCAGTTTTTCCTTTATCGTTTTTCAGTGTCCTCCAAGCTTTTTTCCAATTTTTTTGAAGCATCCACGCTGCAATTATCATGAGAAAAGCTGTGAGGCGGGCTGGGATGTAGTTGGCTATGGTGTCCATTTTGGCTGAAAACCAGCCGATGTTGACGTGTTCAAAGTCTTTGTATCCAACCATGGAGTCAAGGGTGTTTATGGCGCGGAAGGCTATGGCGCCTGGCACTCCGAAGAGGGCGAAGTAGAATATTGCTGAGGTTATGCCATCAACTGTTCCTTCCGCTATGGATTCCACCGCGGCGGAAATCACCTGTTTTTCACTGAGTCTTTCCGGATTACGACGGACAATGTAGGGTAATAAAAGCTTCGCTTCGCTTGTTTCGCCTTTCTCCACGGCTTTTGCTATTGGAAGAGTGTAATGCGCCATATATTTCACTGCGAAAGTAGGCTTAAGAATTATGGCAGCCACAATTATGTAGGCTACTAAGCCTAAGTGCTGTTGGATTAGGAAAAGCAGTAGATAAGCTGGAAGAGCGAAAACTATGATTGTGGATAAGCATAAAAGTGCTCCTTTAATTTTTTCGATTTTTGGGTTTCTGCTTTTAAGTTTAGGCTTAAGAAAAACAATAAATTTGCCCATCCACACGGTTGGGTGAACCTTGTCTGGCGGGTCTCCAAAGAGGAAGTCTATAAACAAAGCCAAGGCAAGGACGAGCAGGGGCACAGTGTAGGAAGGAAAGGGAAGCATGCTGCGCTCCTCGATAATGTTTAAGCTCCAAATTTCTCTGTTCTTCCCGTCAGGTTTAGCAATATGGGCAGGACATGTTTGCCTTTTATATGGCCTAATGCGCCTTTGTATGCTTCTCTTTCACTGTAACGTGAAACCCCATCTTTTACAACTTCGGTGCTTGCTATCGTAATTGGCGTAGGGTCTGCCGTATGCATCCTAAGCTTTGTTGAAGTTGTATGGTCGGCAAGCAGGGCAACACAAGTTTCCTCTAAGTTGATGTGTCCAAGAACTTTGCCAACCATGGCGTCAATCTTCCTTATAATTGCAATCTTACCGTTTACGTCGCCGTCGTGGCTTGCCTCATCTGGTCCTTCCACATGCACCATAACGAAGTCATGATTTTCCAAGGCCTTTAAGGCAGCATCAGCCTTAGCCATAGTGTCAGTGTTAATGTCTCCTGTAGCCCCTGAAACACCAATTATGCTCATTCCGGCAAGCTTGCACATGCCCTTAATAAGACTTACAGCGGCTACGCATGCTCCCTTCAGCCCATATTTCTCGTTTAAAGGTTTCAAATGGGGCTTTTTACCCCCACCCCATGGAATCAAAACATTGGCAGGTGGAAGCCTTTCCTTCTCCCTTTTCCTATTGATGGGGTGGCTTCTCAAAATACGATGAGTTTCCCTTACGAACTCGTTTAAGGCGATTGCGGTTTTCTTCGCCTCCGGTGAATTGTTTGTCGGCCTAATAGAATCTGCTGGCAAACCTTTTTTAGGCATAGATGCGTCCACATTTAGGCACAAGCCTTCCCCGCGGAGGACCATTGCCCCTTTAAACCCAAGGGTATGCCTAAAAATTACTTGGGTGTCAGACGCTTTTTTGAGTTGTAAATTTTGCAGCTCTTTTTCAAGTTCGGCAGCCACCTCATCGCTGATTCTTCCAGCTCTCTCATCAACTACGACGAAATCATTGTTGACTGTGGCAAAGTTGCATCTGAAAGCTAAATCCTCATCTTCCAGCTCTATCCCAGCGCCAGCAGCCTCAAAACCACCTCTGCCAGAATAAATCCTGTAAGGGTTATACCCCAATAAGGCCAAGTTTGCGATGTCGCTTCCAGGAACTAGGCCAGGCGCCACCGCATATAAAAGTCCAGAAATTCCCTTTGAGGCTAGTGCATTCATGTTCCTTGTTTCTGCCGCTTCCAAGGGCGTCAAATAATTAAGCTCCTTTAAAGGCCTATCAGCCATCCCGTCGCCAACTATGAGGAGAATTTTCATAGTCTATCTACATGTTGGATGGATAAACCATGCATATAAGCCTTAGGTAAGCCATAAGCAACAAACACTTACGAGTCCCAATAGATGGCGAGTGCGTTTAAAGCTTCTTTAAAAGTGTAGCGTTTTGGGGTGACATCCACTTTTAGTCCCATTTCATTAAGGGTTTTGGCGGTTGTCGGGCCTATAGCAACTATGGTTAGGCGTTTCAGCATTTCCCTTAGTTTCGCTGTAGGGATTTTCTCCGTGAAAATTTGGAACATGTTTTTAACGCTTTGGGAGCTGCCGAAAACTATGGCGTCGATTTTTCCAGCAGCCAAATCTTCAATGAATTTGCTTACCAAATTGGCGCTTTTTGGGGTTTGCTGTTCATAAACGTAGATTTCCATAATTTTTCCGCCCATTTCCTCAAGTTTCATTTTCAAAGTTGGGCTGGCTCCTCTGGCACGAGGAATAAATATAGTTTTGCCTAAAACGCCAAGGTTTTGAAGGGTTTTGGCTACACCTTCTGAACTGTACTCTTCTGGCAATACTTTAACACTAAATTGGCGGTTTTCCAGCTCCTTAGCCGTTCTTGGACCTACAGCGACGATCGTGGTTTTTTCTAAGCCTTTGCTAAGAATGTTTTTTAGGCCTAAGCTTTTAGATGCTTCAAAAAGGTACTTTAAAGCATTAACGCTCATGAAAATGGTATAGTCGACTTTTCCCTCTTGGAGCTCTTTGATGAAGTCTTTTACTTGGGATAAGTCGCTGGGTATTTTGAACTCTAAGGTTGGAATAATGTAGGGTTTTCCTCCCATCTGCTCGATTAGTGCGGCGGTTTCTTGGGCTTGTTGCTTGGCTCTTGTTATGGCGACGGTTTTTCCCTTCAGCGTAGGGGTTTTTTGAACCATGAAAGTTTCCTTCCTAGGTTGGCAACTTCTCCAACAACAATCACCGCTGGAGGCTTAAACTTCTTTGCATATGCTTCATCTGCGATTTTGGATAACTTTCCAATGAGAACCCTCTGCTTCTTCAAGGTTCCCCATTCGATTACCGCTGCTGGTGTGTCTGGGCTTAAGCCTCCCCTCATCAATGTTTCAGAAATATTTTGTAGAGGTTCTAAACCCATAAGAATCACAAGGGTGTCCACGGCGCCGGCAAGCTTCTCCCACTGGACTGGTTTACCCGCATCTTCGGCTTGGCTTCCAGTCACTATGGCAATGGATGAAGCGTAAACTCTGTGGGTTAGCGGTATACCCGCATAGGCTGGAGCCGCCAAAGCGGATGAAACTCCTGGAACTACCTCGAAATTTATGCCCTTTTCGGCTAAAGCTTCAGCCTCTTCTCCACCTCTGCCGAAAAGAAACGGGTCGCCGCCCTTCAATCTAACAACAGTTTTCCCTTCAAGGGCCGTCTTAATCATTAACTCGTTAATCTTTTCTTGACAGAAGCAGTGTTTTCCACGAGCTTTCCCAACATAAATTTTCTCTGCTTTTTCAGAGGCAAGTTTGAGAATCGCCCTGTTTACCAGTCTATCATAAATTATAACGTCGGCAGCTTTCAAGACCTCAAAGGCCTTTAAAGTTAGAAGTTTAGGATCTCCAGGGCCAGCTCCAACTAGGAAAACTTTACCGCAGCCCATATTTTTGCCTCCACTCAGCCGCAAAATCTTCTGCTCCTTGACTTAGAAGGTTTTGGGCAACCCTATCTCCTAAAGCTTGTGCTTCTTCTATGCTGCCTTGGGCGAAGGCTGAAATCTTTTTAAGGCCATCTAAGGAGAAAATGCACCCGTAAAGGGATAAACGGTTCTCTTTTACTTGTCCAACAGCGCCTATTGGGAAGTGGCATCCTCCTTTTAAAGAGGCTATGAGGCTTCTTTCAGCTGTAACCTCAGCCCTTGTAGGGAGATCATCAATAGTTTTGAGGATTTCTGAGAGGTCGCTTCTGTCCTTTTTTGCGACGATAGCAAGTGCTCCTTGTCCAGCGGCTGGCGTAAAAACTTCCGGCGTAAAAACTTCAGATATTAGGTTTCCCAAGCCCATTCTTTCAAGTCCCGCCTGGGCAACAATTATCCCATTAAACTCGCCATTCTTCAACTTCTGCACCCTAGTTTCTATGTTACCCCTTATGGGTTTAACTTCTAAATCTGGGCGTAGAAACTTGATTTGAGCCATCCTTCGCAGACTACTTGTCCCTATAACCGCGCCTTTTGGCAGCTCAGCAAAGGCTAAATTTCTAGCTGAAACTAGCGCCTCGTTAGGCGGGTCCCTTTTAGGTATGGCTGCCAACACAAGGTCTTCTTGATGTTCGTAGACTGGAACATCTTTTAGGCTGTGCACTGCAAAGTCTATTTCACCCTTCATTATAGCTTGATCTATTTCCTTCTCAAAGATGCCTTTGCTTTCGATGGCGAATAGGGGCCTGCGCCTATCCACATCCCCCGTGGTCTTAATTATTTTAATTTTGAATTCCAGCTTTGAATTTACTGATTTAAGGTTTTGAATAACCATTTCAGTCTGTAAAATAGCAAGTTTGCTGCCTCTTGTGCCAACCCTTAAAATCATAGGGATTACCCGCTTTCTTCCGCAACGGTTTTCAAAGCATTATCAAAAGCCGTGAGTGTGGCGTTTATATCTTCCTCTGAATGCGCTGTGGATAGGAAACATGTTTCAAACTGGGATGGCGGTATGAAAACGCCTTGCTTAAGGAGGTTCTTAAAGTAACTGTTGAACTTTTGGATTTCGGACGTTTTAACTGTAGCATAATCATTAACTGGGGTTGCAGTGAAGAATATTTGGAACATGGAGGCTAAACCGTTTACTTGGGCTTTCAAGCCGTAATCTAAAACTAAATCCTTGAGGGCTTTTACAAGTCTTTCACAGTTTCTTTCAAGTTTCGGATAAACCCTTTCACGTTCTTTAGAGAGTAGTTTCAGAACTGAGTAGCCAGCTGCTACTGAAACAGGGTTGCCGCTGAAAGTTCCAGCTTGATAAACTTTTCCAATAGGCGCTAGGTGCTCCATAATTTCCTTTTTGCCGCCGAAAACCGCTATGGGGAAGCCTCCGCCAAGAACCTTGCCCAAAGTCGCCATGTCAGGCTTAACGCCGTAGTATTCTTGAGCCCCTCCCAAAGCAATTCGAAAGCCCGTAACCACCTCGTCGAAAATCAAAACTATATCATGTTCTTCGGCTTTCTTTCTCAAAAAAGTCAAATATCCATCCTTGGGCAGGATTAGCCCTGAATTTGCAACTACCGGTTCAAGGATTAACGCGGCTATTTCATTCCCTTCCCGTTTCAGGGTTTCTTCTAAAGCTTCAAAGTTGTTGTAAGGCAAAACAATGGTGTTGCTTGCTGTTTCTTCAGGAACCCCCAATGAGCTTGGGGTTCCAAACCATGCGGCGCCTGAACCAGCTTTTACAAGCACACTGTCATGTGAACCGTGGAAGCATCCTTCAAATTTGATTATCTTTTTTCTTCCAGTGAAACCTCTTGCAAGTCTTATTGCATGCATTGTGGCTTCAGTGCCTGAATTTACAAGCCTCAACATTTCCATGCTTGGATAAACCTGGCGGATAAGCTCAACAAATTTGACTTCCAATTCTGTAGGGGCGCCGTAAACCGTTCCTTTATTCAGTTGTTCATGTACAGCTTTTAGAACTTCCGCATGACAGTGGCCTAATATCAGCGCCCCATAAGACATGCAGAAGTCTATGTAGGTGTCTCCGTCAACGCTGAAAAGTTTTGAACCTTGCGCTTTCTCAACAAAGAATGGGTAAGGCTCAAAGGCTCTCACCGGACTGTTGACTCCGCCAGGCAAGAGTGTTTTGGCTTTTTCGAAAAGCTCTTTGGATTTAAACTTGCCTAAATCTGGTTCAGCCAAGGGGCAACCTCCTTAGCAAAGTATGTTATAATTATGTCGGCGCCTGCCCTTTTAATTCCAGTCAATATTTCAAAAATGGCTGCTTTCTCATCTATCCAGCCGAGTTTGGCAGCTGCTTTAACCATGGCGTATTCTCCACTCACGTTGTAGGCTGCTATGGGAACTGTGAACCTTGACTTGGCAAGATGAATTATGTCCAAATAAGCCAAAGCGGGCTTAACCATAACAATGTCGGCGCCCTCAATTATGTCCAACTCGATTTCCCTTAAGGCTTCGTTTTGGCTTCCATAACTCATCTGATAACTTTTCCTATCTCCAAACTTGGGTTTGGATTCGGCAGCCTCCCTGAAGGGGCCGTAGAAGCATGAAGCGTATTTTGCTGAATAAGCCATTATGGCCACGTCCTTAAATCCAGCGTCGTCTAAGGCGCTTCTAATATGTTTGACTTGGCCGTCCATCATGCTTGAGGGCGCCACAATGTCAGCGCCAGCTTGGGCGTGGCTTACAGCCACCTTTCCAAGAACTTCAAGGGTTGAATCGTTATCAACCTTGCCATCTTTCACTATGCCGCAGTGGCCGTGATTTGTGTATTCGCAGAGGCAGACGTCTGTTATAACCACTATGTCATCGCCAAATTCTTCTTTCAAAAGTTTAACAGTTTTCTGTATTACCCCGTCTTCAGCAAAGGCTGCAGACCCTACATCATCCTTTTTAGACGGTACCCCGAACAAAAGCACTGCTTTAATGCCATTGTCAAGGGTTTTTCTAGCTTCATTCACCACTTCTTGAAGGGGCAGGCGGAAACATCCGGGCATAGAGTTTATGGGAACGGGCTTCTTTGCATTTTCATCTACAAAGATGGGATATACGAGGTCGCTTGGGTGGATTCCGGCTTTAAACATCATACTTCGCAATGCTGAAGTTCTTCGTAATCTTCTCATTCTAACGTGTGGAAACTCGGGCAAGGCGCATCTTCCTCCTAAACTTTTAATATTTCAGCGGAATCTGCGCAATTCCCGCATATTTTATGTTCTTCAACAATTTTAACAGCCTCTTCCAGCGCTTCGTCAAATTTTTTCTCCTTTAAAATCCTTGAAATGCGCTCATTCCTTAATATTTTGTAAAGTATTTTCCTACGGACTTTCTGATCTGAAACCTTCTTTTTAAGAATCTCCCTAACATAGTATTGCAGTCTAATTTGGAGCAAGTCTTCTTCCGTTATCATTTTTTCTATTTTCCGCCTCAAAATTCCAGCCATGGCTGGGCTTTTACCACTTGTTGAGATTGCCACCTTAACTTCGCCTATTTCAGCTAAAGCTGGAAGTGTGAAGTCGCTGATTTTTGGGTTGTCTATGGCGTAGGCCATGCATCCTAGAGATTTAGCCCTAACAGCCAGTTCTGTGTTAAGCTTGTGATCATCTGTGGCAGCGATCACTAGATCTGGTTTAGGTTTTATACTTTTTATGAACTTTTCAGTGTCTTTAACTTCGGCCTTTACCAATTCAATTTTCTTCATTTTGTGAAGTTTCTTCATCTCATCTGAGAAAGTTCTGCTTACAACTTGAATTTTTGGTTGAGCATCTATGAACCTTAAAACTTTTCGGTAGCTTGTCGCCCCACCGCCCACCACAAGGATGTGCTTTCCAGAAAAATTAAAGTCTATGAGCAAACCTTTCACCTTCAAATGTTAAATCGGTTGGAAGCGTGGAACTTGAAAGCAGCAGCCTTTTGAACTTTTCCAAAAAATTCTTGAAGTTGACTTCTACCTTCTTTGGAGGCTTAGCCAATTCTACAAGTCTATCTAAATTTAGAAAATGTTCCGCAGCATCCATAGCCTTAGCCCCGAAATCCTCATACCTTATTTCAACTTCGGGAATCATGCCCCGCTCTTCCAACTCCATGCGGGGAATCATAGCAAGCAACTCCACACCATGCGCCTTAAACGCTTTCTTAATGAAAAGTTTAACCTCTTCAGTCATATAGCTTAACCTCACCTTGTTCAACACCACCCCAACAACGTCTACTCCGAGGCTTCTCAGAAAATCCACATGATGAACAGCATCGGTTAATGCTCCTTCTATGCCGCTTTTTTCACAACCCACAACAAGCACTGTAGGCGTGCCTAAGGCTAGAGCCACTTCAACCGTTGAGAAGGGATGTTCAACATCCTCGTTTAACAATCCAGTTAAATATCCCATGGCGCCTTCAACCAAAATTAACTCATAGTCTCGGCTTGACTCCTCCACTACTTCGTCTAGAGGTTTCCAGCCGCTGTCCCCAATCTTTATAGACGAATACTTCCGCATAGGTTCCTTAATCAAGTAGAAAGAAGGCACAATGTCACGTATGTCTCCACCAACTTTTAATACGCCAACATTGAAGCCTCTCCTTTTCAAAGCGCCAGCCACACCCGCAAGAATAAAGGTTTTTCCAGCGCCACTTTCAGTGGCTGTTAAAAGGAGAAAGGCTGAAGCCTTCTCTTTTTGAACCTTGTTTTGAGAGTTCAAACCTGTTGAAACGCCGACTTCATTTTTCAATTTAGCTTTTAAAGTCATGTTGGTTTTCCTAATTTCTTCAAATTCTTCAGAGCTTATGCCAAGCGACTTTGTTATGCCATTTATTATAGAAGGGTTTTCGTCTAACAATGCATGCATCAACACTCCGACGATGTTGCCTTCCTTGTTGGCTACTCCGGAAACTATGTCTTGGGGATTATTACGATAGTTCACTCTTTTGACGTGGGAAACGAGTATTGGTTTAGTATTTCGGTTAAAGGTTATCTTTCCGTATGTGTGACAGTGGAAACCCGTGACTTCTTGGCCCAGCTCTTCTGCTATGAAACTTTGCCCCACTATAGTGGCTTTAACACGGTCTGTGCATATCATGGGAGTAAAATTCACATCTAGCAAGCCTAACCCGTGTCTTATGATTGGAGTAGGAGAAGCACGTCCGGTATCTGTGCTCTTGGCAAGCACTTGGAAGCCAGCGCAAATTCCAATTATTAATTTACCCGCGTCGGATATCCTAATTATCTCCTTTGCGAGGTCACCCTTCACGCTTCCAGACTCAACGAGGCTTCCTCCTGGAATTATTAACATGTCAAGGGCTTCGGAGGCTGGTTTTCCATCTACAAGGCCATCTTCCCGAACTATGTGGGTTGGCAAGCCGCCAAAATCCTCAAAACACGGTAGAGCCCCAGGCACATAAACCAAGCCTATTCTATGTTTTAAACCTATATGCGGCACCCCGTTGAGTTGAAATAGACTTATATCGGGGGATATTTAAATTAATTGGATGGGCTATCCAACCATGCAGCATCCGGCTCAAACTCTAGACGTCGTGAACGTGAGAATTACTTTTAAAAAAGCTCGTGTTCCCCTTCTCGAAGCGGTGGCTTTTAATGATAAAGGCAAGGCGTTAACTGAAATCCTTGCCCTAGGCGATGTTAAAGAATGCGTTGTCCTTCAAACGTGTAACCGTGTAGAACTTTACATGGTGTGCGGCGAAGGAGAGAAAATGGTGAGGAAGGCAAGCGAATACTTGGCGGGTAGAGCCGGGATAATGCGGGAAGAGGCTCTCCGAGCCATCGAGTTTTCTTTAAACCGCGACGCTTTAATGCATCTTTTAAGGGTTGCATCTGGGTTGGATTCCATGGTTGTAGGCGAGAACGAGATTCTCGGCCAAGTTTGGAACGCTTATTTGGAGGCTGAATCCCTAAAGGCTGTTGGGCCTATTCTTAGAACTGTTTTTAGAAAAGCTATAAGCGTTGGAAAAAGGGTGAGAAACGAGACGAGTATAAGCAAAGGAACAGTTTCCATGGGTTCGGTTTCTGTTAAGCTTGCTGAATCCCTTTTAGGCGGAATTGATGGGAAAAATGTTTTAGTCATAGGCGCGGGAGAAATGGGAACATGCGTAGCTAAAGCATTGGCTCGTCACAAGCCAAACACTATTTTCATCGCCAACAGAACCTATGAGCGGGCTTTAAAGTTAGCCGAAGAAGTTTCAGGAAAGGCCTTAAGATTTGATAAGCTGGAGGAAGCCTTGGGGTACGCCGACATAGTTATATGCGCCACAAGTGCCCCTCATTACATATTGACAGAAGAAACTGTTTGCAAAATTATGAAGCAGCGTAGAAACCAAGATAAATTGATAATCATTGATATTTCGAATCCTAGGAATGTTGAAAAGACTGTAGGAAATTTGGAAAGAGTAGCTTTATATGACATAGATGATTTTCAAGCAATAGTTGAAAGGAACATGGAGGAAAAACAGAAAAGCGCCGAAAAAGCATCAAAAATTTTAGATGAAGAACTTCCAATGCTTTGTCAAGAGTTGAAAGCCCAATCGGTTAGAAACCTCATTTCTCAACTGCTTTTACGTGTAGAGGAGATGCGAAAAGAGGAGCTTTTTAAAGCCTTAAACATGCTTGGAGAGATAGGCGAAAGAGAAAAACAGGTAATTGATGATTTAACCCGCATAATTGTTAAAAAAATGCTTATGCCAGTTGTGGAGAACCTGCGCTTAGCAGCTTCAAAAGATGAAAAAGAGATAGTGGACGGAGCTGTGAAATTGCTTGGAGTGGAAAATTTCAGCATGCTGGAATGGAGTGGAGCTGATGAATAATGTGGGTCTAGTTCTCGTGGGACATGGCAGTGAATTGGCACAGTACAAGGAAAACCTAGAAAGGCTGGCTGAAATGCTACGGGCAAAATCAAAATTTAAGGTTGTTGAGATTTCATTTATGATAAAAAATAAGCCTACAATAACTGAAGCCATAGAACTCGCCGTAAAAAAGGGAGTTAAAAAGGTTGTTTTAATTCCAGTTTTTCTGGCCCCCGGCATACACACTGAGAAAGACATTCCAGAAATTCTGGGCCTTAAAAAGGGAGAACGTACGTTAAAGGCTGGAGAACTTGAAATAATCTATGGGGAGCCCATCGGCCCAGACAGGCGGCTGGCTGAAATAATAGAGGAAAAAGCTCTAAAAGCTTTAAACCAAGGACACGGAACCAGCTTGCCAAGCGAGTTTGGCAGTCTAACTGCTTCAGACACGTTGTTTAATGCAAGCATAAGCAAGATAAGGCAAATGATTAATGGCGTTTTGGAAGGGGTTCCTAAGGAACATGCGAGAATTATTGAAAGGGTTGTCCACGCCACAGCTGATCCAGAGTTCGCTAAGCTCATAGTCATTCATGAAAAAGCTGTAGAAGCTGGAGTTAACGCCATTAAAACCGGCGCAAAAGTTATAACAGATGTGAAAATGGTGAAGGCAGGCATAAGTGAGGCGAAACTGAGAAAGTTTGGGGGAAACATGATCAACTACGTTGATGATGATCGCGCTGTGAAATTGGCTTTTGAAAATTCCATAACTCGGGCTGCAGCTGCTATGCGTCTAGCAATAGAGGATGGAGTGGAAGGCGCTGTTGTTGTTATTGGAAATTCGCCAACAGCAACATTTGAACTTGTCAACGCTGTGAAAGGCGGTAAGGCTAAACCAGCCTTGATTATAGCTACTCCTGTAGGTTTTATGGGTGCAGCAGAAGCCAAGGAGGAAGTCTTGAAGCTTTCAACGCCTTTTATAACAGTTCGCGGTTCAAAAGGCGGAAGCCCCATAGCTGTAGCCATTTTTAATGCGCTTTTATCCATGGCAGAAAAGCAGAAAGAGGTTTAAACTTGAGCTTTCTTCGTTATGGCATAACCACAGGCGCGTGTGCTGCAGCTGCCGCCAAAGCCGCACTTATCACCTTGCTGGACAAACCTGTTGAACGCGTCAGCGTCCCCACCCCAATAGGGTTACGCCTCGAAGTGCCCGTTGAAGAATGCCAGAAAATAGATTCTGAAAGTGCCTCGGCATGTGTGGTTAAGGATTCCGGAGACGATATAGATGTTACAAACGGGTTAAAAATAATCGCTACTGTAAGAGTAACCGACGACGACAAAGTAACCATAAAAGGCAGAGAAGGCATAGGCGTAGTAACCAAGCCTGGTTTACCAGTCCCAGTTGGAGAACCCGCCATAAACCCAGTTCCAAGAATTATGATAGAAAACGCGGTGAGAGAGGTCTTGCCGCCTGGAAAAGGCGTTGAAGTGAATTTAGATGTTCCAAGAGGCGGAGAGGTTGCCAAAAAAACTCTTAATCCAAAGTTGGGCATAGTTGGCGGCATATCTATACTTGGCACAACAGGAGTTGTGAAGCCTTATTCGCTTGAAGCTTATAGGCGTTCCCTAGTCCCCCAAATTGACGTCGCCCTGGCCCGCGGCTATGAATGCATATTTCTGGTGCCTGGAAACATAGGTGGAAAGTTTGCAAAACAAATATTCAACGTCCCAGAAGACACCATAGTTCAAACAGGTGATTTTGTAGGCTACATGCTTCGTAAAGCTGTTGAAAAAGGCGCGAAAAACTTGGTCTTATTGGGACATGCTGGAAAACTTGTTAAGCTGGCTGCTGGAATATTTAACACACATCATAAAGTGGCTGATGCAAGGATGGAGGTTATAGCCGCTTATGCCGGCGCAGCCGGCGCAAGCTCCCAACTCATAAACAAGATATTACATTCAAATACTGCAGAAGAGGCAATCGCGCTTCTTAAAGATGAAAATTTAGCGAGATCAACTTTTGACATTATTGCTGAAAGGATACGTTTTCGCTGCACTGAAAAAGTGGAAGGTAAAGCGAAAATAAGCGTGATAATAGTTTCCCTAGACGGGGAAGTTTTAGGAACAAGCGGAGACTTCGGGTGCATAGAGAAATGGCGAAAATCCACATAGTTGGAGTCGGCCCAGGCTCACCGGAATATGTAACTCCAATAGCGCGGAAAACCGTGCAAAAAGTCAACATTGTAGTGGGTGCTGAAAGAGCCCTAAACCTTTTCCAAAACGATATAAAAGGCGAAAAGGTTGCGTTAACAGCTAAAAACTTTCAAGAAGCAGTGGAATACGCAGTGAAAAAGGCGGAGAAAGGCTTAGAAGTGGCTTTTTTATCAACGGGAGACCCTTGTTTTTTTGGGCTGCTTAGGCCAGTTCTAAAAATTGTAGGCGAAAACGCTGATGTGAACGTTGTTCCAGGCATAAGCTCAATACAAGCGTGTGCAGCTCGCCTAAAAATATGCTGGGACGAAGCTGGTTTGATAAGCTTCCACGAGGGAGTAGACGCCCAAAAGAAGAAGAAGCTGGCCGAATCATCAAAGGAAGGAAAAACTCTCATAATACTTCCAGACCCTAAGGTTTTCACTCCAAGCGACATTGCACGCTTCCTAATAAGCGAAGGCTTGGGCGAGAAAACAACAGTCTTCATATGTGAAAACCTTACTCTTGATGACGAAAGAGTATTCTCAAGCAGTTTGAAGGAGATAACGTCCCTAAACTTCAGCAGTTTATGCATAATGGTTGTTAAACCGCTTTAACGGATGAGTAAAATTATGTGGAGTTACAGAACACCAGGTATACCCGACGAGTTTTTTATAACAGGCGAGGGGGTTCCAGGCCCCACTAAGGAGGAGATAAGGACTTTAACAATTTCTAAGGCAAGACTCAGAAAGGGCTCTTACGTTATTGATGTGGGTTGCGGTGTAGGCAGTTTAACTGTTGAGGCAGCGCTTCAAGTGGGCGCTGAAGGTCGTGTGTTTGCAATAGATGAAGATGAAGAGGCTGTTAAGTTAACTAGGGCAAATTTGGCGAAGTTCGGCGTTCAAAACATAGTTCAAGTCATACGTGGGAAGGCCCCTGAAGCAATGTTAGAATTGCCATTTGTGGACGCCGTAATAATCGGTGGAAGCGCATCTTTAAAGGATGTAATAAAAGTTTCCCATGAAAAAGTTAAGGAGAAAGGCCGCATAGTTGTGAATGCAATCATGCTGGAAACTTGTCATGAAGCCTTACAGGAAATTAAGAGGCTAAACTTTAGAGAAATAGATGTGACAACAGTCTTCGTGGCTAAAGGCAAATGGGTAGACGCTGGAGTGATGATGATAGCAAGAAACCCGATTACGATAATATCTGCTACAAAGGTTTAGGTGGAAAATTTGCTTGGAAAACTTATAGGAGTTGGCGTTGGGCCTGGGCATCCAGAACTCATCACGGTTAAAGCTTTAAAAATATTAAAGGCTGTGGAAGTTATATGTGCGCCGAAAGCCCGCTTAGACAAGTCAAGCTTGGCTTTGGCAATAGTGAAACCTATTTTGCAAGAATTTGAGGAAACTCCAGAAATCCTTGAACTTGTTTTCCCAATGACCAGAAACACGGAATTCCTTAAAGAAGTTTGGGAAAGCAACGCAGAAACTATAGCTGCCAAGCTTAAAGAGGGGAAAAATGTTGCTTTCATAACTTTAGGCGACCCCATGTTCTACAGCACCTTCATCTACACATACAAAACCATAGTGGAAAAATGCCCCGAAGTCGAGGTTGAAATAGTTCCTGGTGTAACATCTTTAACCGCTTGCGCTGCAGTTTCTAAGATGCCTATAGCTGAGGCTGAAGAGGTTGTCGCAATAGTTCCCTCAAACACAAACCTAAGAAAAATCAGAGGTATAGCCAAAAACGCGGATACACTTGTTTTCATGAAAGGAACAAAGTTACTAAAAGAGCTGCCGAAAGAATTAACGATTTGCGGATTCAGCGAAAATTCTCCAGTAGTCATTGTAAAGAAAAATGGCGCCTCAATGGAGAAAATAAAAACTGGGAAGCTTAGCGATTTGCAAAACTGGAGAGTCAGCGAGGACTATTTCTCAACCATTATAATAAAGAGGAGATGAAAATATGCTTGTAAAGGGAAAAGTTTTCTTTGTAGGTGCAGGTCCCGGAGACCCTGAACTCATAACCTTGAAAGGGAAAAAACTATTGGAAAGTGCCGACGTAATAGTTTATGCGGGCTCCCTTTTAAACCCCGAAATCCTGAAGTTTTCTAAGCAAGGGGCTAAACTTTATGACAGCGCCGTCATGAGCCTAGATGAAATCATTAAAACAATGGTTGACGCTGCCAAAGAGGGAAAAACCGTTGTAAGGCTTCATGACGGTGACCCAAGCTTTTACGGCGCCATAAAAGAACAGATGGATCATCTCAAAAAAGAGGGCGTAGAATATGAGGTGGTTCCGGGAGTAAGCAGCCTGCAAGCTGCTGCAGCGAGCCTAAAGCGTGAACTAACGCTACCAGGCGTTTCTCAAACAGTCATAATCACCAGGCCAGAAGGCAGAACACCAGTTACGGAAGCTGAAAACCTCGCAGAACTAGCCAAACACAAGGCTACTATGGCGATTTTTCTAGGGATACCCGCCATAGATACTGTTGTGGAGAAGCTTAGGCTTGGAGGCTATTCAGAAGATACTCCAGTGACAGTTGTCTACAAAGCCTCTTGGCGTGAAGAAAAAATTGTCAAGGGCACTTTAAGCGACATAGCTGAAAAAGTTAGAAAAGCCGGAATAAAAAGCACAGCGCTAATCCTTGTTGGGGAGGTTTTGAATCCAAAATCCTACGGGTATTCTAAGCTTTATGATGCAGGTTTCACCCATTCCTTTAGAAAGGGGCAAAAAGATGTTTGAAAAGGGCGTAGCCATAGTTTATGTTAGCGGGAAAGCTGCTGAAACAGCCTTTAAAGTCAGAGACGCCCTAGCCAAAGCGGATATCAAAACCAGTGTTTTCGCGCCTAAAAAATATGGCAGGGAAGGAACCTTTGCTATAAGGGGTGATTTTAGGGAATTTATTCGAGAAATTTTCAGCAGGTTTGACGCCATAGTGGCGGTTATGGCTTCAGGAATTATAATAAGAGCTGTGGGGCCACTTCTGAAAAGCAAGTTTAGCGATCCAGCCATAGTGTGTGTTGATGTTGCTGGGCGTTTCGCTGTAGCCCTAGTTTCAGGACATTATAGAGGCGCCAACCATTTAGCTAGGCTAATAGCAGATGGGATAAACGCAACGGCAGTAGTCACCACCGCCTCAGATGCTCTTGGAAAAAATAGTGTTGAAGAGCTTGCCAGAAGCTTACATTGTAAAATAGTTAATCCGGAAAGCCTCAAAGCGGTTAACGCTATACTTGTAGACGGCGGGGAAATAGCCCTTGTCTTTGTTGGAAATTGCTGTAAAGTTCCTTCAAGAGTTTTTGGCTATAAGGTTAAAACTGTTAAGCAGCTAGACCAAGCCGCGAAATTCTTGAAAGATTTTGATGGAGGCGTAATATTTTCAAGGGATCCGGTGGAGACTGCAAGTTTTTCTAAACCCGTTGTGGTTCTAAAGCCTAAAAACGTAACTGTGGGGGTTGGAGCAAGGAAAGATGTCGGCGAGGAAGAAGTGTTGAGGGCGGTTAAGCTGGCTTTGAAGAATGTACATGTGCCTCTAAGTGCTGTGGAGAAAATGGCTACGGTTGATGTTAAAAAGCGTTCTCCTGGAATAATTAATGCTGCTGGAAGACTTGGCTTGGAACTCCAGTTCTTAAGTCTTGAAAGTCTACGCGGTTTCAGCCATGAAGACTTATCTCCAGACTCTGAAATAGTTAAGAAAAAGATTGGTGTTGGAGGAGTATGCGAGAGGGCAGCCCTATTAGCTGTGGGAGGGAAAGCAAGATTAATTCTGAAGAAGATGAAGGTGAACGGGGTCACAGTGGCCGTTGCCGAGGAAGAATAAGCCTAGTAGGTATAGGCCCCGGTTCAATAGAGCACATGACTATTAAGGCTAGGAGCGAAATAGAAAAAGCAGATGTCATAGTTGGCTATGCCACTTACGTAAATCTTGTTCGCGCTATAATTAAGCCAAAAGCCGAAATCATAAGCGGGAAGATGGGGGAAGAAGTTGAAAGGGCTAAGGTGGCTGTTAAAAAAGCCCTTGAAAATAAGAAAGTCGCTGTAATAAGTGGTGGAGACTCTGGAATTTACGGCATGGCAGGTCCAGTTTTAGAAGTTGCTGAAAAAGAAGGTGTAAACATTCCAATAGAAATTGTTCCTGGTGTAACAGCGGCTACGGCTGTTGCTGCCAAGCTGGGGGCACCTATAATGGGAGATTTTGCGGCCATAAGTTTAAGCGATCTTCTAACTCCATGGAGCCAGATTGAAAAAAGGCTGAAGGCAGCTGCAGAAGCAGACTTTGTTATAGTTCTTTATAACCCTAAAAGCAGAAGTCGAAAAGAACCGCTGGTTAAGGCGCATGAAATATTGCTTAAGTATAGAAGCCCAGATGCGCCTGTTGGCATAGTGCGGAACGTCGGAAGGAAAGGTGAACAAATAGTGATAACAACAGTTAAGGAGATGTTAAACCACGAAATAGACATGGCAACCACAATTATTGTTGGAAACTCTGCAACACGCGTATTAAACCAGAAGATGGTAACATCCAGAGGCTACACTGTAAGCGAAGAACTATAAACTGGAAGGCGTTAAACTCTTTTTAATCTGCGACAATTAATTTTCCGGTTTAACATTTATAAGCTTAAGAATTTCTTTTCTTGCCTCTCCTATGGTTAGGGGAAGGGTGTTGCCTATGGGAAGTTTGTCTTTCACTTTTAAAATTTCGAATAGGTGGGCTATTCTTGGAAGACGTAGATCCACGCTTCTTAATGTTTCAGTGTTTAAGAAAACTTCCTTAAGCGGCCCTTCTGAAACAGTCTTTCCGTTGTTTAAAATGTAGATTTTGTCTGAACACAATGGGACAAAGTCCACGTCGTGTGTTGCAACTATTAAGGTTATTCCTAACTCTTGGTTTAGTTTCAGTAGAAGCTCTAAAATTTTGTTGACGGCTTTTGGGTCAAGGTTAGCTGTTGGCTCGTCTAAAGCTATTATTTCGGGCTTCATGGCGAGAACGCCGGCTATGGCAACTCTTTTCTTTTGTCCTTGGCTTAGTTTTTGCGGAGGCTTATCTTCAACCCCTTTTAGCTCCATAACCTCTAAAGCCCATTCAACACGTTCTTCAATTTCTTTAACTGGCAATCCCATGTTCCTAGGCCCGAAGGCTATGTCTTGGATAACTGTAGGCGCGAAAAGCTGGTCGTCTGGGTTTTGAAAAACTAAGCCTACTTTCTGTCTAACGTAGTCAATGTTTGCCTTTGAAACTTCATGGCCTAAAATGTATATTTTGCCGCTTGTAGGCATTAAGAGTCCATTAAAATGGTGGAGAAGCGTGGATTTGCCGGCTCCATTAGGTCCTAGAATGGCTATTTTTTCGCCTTTTTCGGCTGTGAAGTTAATGTTTTCCAGAGCCTTAGTGCCGTCTGGGTAAGTGTAAGAGAGACTAATGGTTTCAATGGCTTTCAACTGTGCCCCTCACTGTAATGCTATAGGATGAACCAGTCAATTAGAATTAAAGATGCGACGGCTAAGATTAAAATTGTTCCGTAAAAAATGTCTTTTGGCGGTATAGCTTTTTTGGAAAACATGAACAGTTTGGTTTCTCCCTTATATCCCCTTGAAATCATGGCGTTGCCAACTTTCACGGCGCGATCATACGATCTTACGAAAAGCATTCCAAATAGTGTGCCATAGTTTTTAAGCTTTTTAAAATAGCCTAAAGCCTTTGAATAGCCGCCTCTAGACTTTTGTGCATTGTATATTTTTGTTGCTTCGTCGGATATGACGAAAATGTATCGTAACATGAGCAAAGCTACGTCTAAAAGCACCGATGGCACTTTAAACCATTCAAGAGAACCCATAACCGTCATAATAGGAGTTGTTAAGATTAAAAGGTTTAAAATCGCCACAGCCGCCAAGCATCGCGTGAAAATTAAAACGGCAAACCACAAACCTTCAACGTATATTGGTATTGAAAAAATTGGAGTCAGAGCGGCAACGTTTGAGCCGTAAGTGAACGGCTGGACAGCGGAGACAACAGCTATTATGTAAAGTGGATGAAGCAGTCTCCTTAAGAAAATTGTAAAACGTGTGCGCGCGAAGTAAAATGCCAGAAAAAGGCATGAAACAAATATTAACGTGGCGGTTTGCCGGTGAGTTAAAAAGAGGACGCTGAAAATCGCAAAAACTGCGCATACCAGTTTTATTCGTGCATCCAGCCTGTAGATTAGAGTGTTTTCACTAAGGTTTTCTTCAAAGTCTAAATGAATGGTGTGCAAGATTATTTGCCACGCTTCATTCTCCGCAGTTTCAAGTTACGCCCTATTATGAGGAAGATGAAGAAGCTTATGGTTGTAAGTATTCCAACCAATGGGTCTCCTGAAAGCCACTCAAGCATGTTTCTCTCCTCCTTTTGGCATTTGTTTTTCCTTTTCGAAAACTGAGGGGATAATATAGCCAATGATGAAGCCGCATACCGCGCCAGCCACTGTAAAACCAATGTACTCGCCCGTTTCGCCTAGCTCAATTAGATGTCCAAAGTTAAGCCCTAGAGCTTCCGCCTCCTCCTCTATCATGGAGACATACTTTGTTTCCATATTCCCGCCGTACACGTAGACCCCAACGTAGGTGGCAATTACCATTGCAGCCACTGCAATCACCATTATTAGGAGCGCGTATTTCGTGAAATTGTCCATTTTCACTTTCAGCCTCCAAGCATTTCAGGTTTGTTTATCGAAACGTACCTTATGACTGCGGCTGTTAGGGCGAACTCTATGATGGCTAAGGGCACCTGAGTTGGAATGAAGCCTGCTGAGAACATGCCCCAGTACAGTAATGGTTCTTCTGGATGCAGTGAAAGGGCAAGTTGACCAGCAGTTGTAAGGTAAGTGGCTAAGTCTCCGAAAAATCCTCCTAAGCCTGCTGAAAGCCAAAAGGAGACATTTAGTTTTCTAAGCGCTATGTATATGGCGTAGCCTAAAAAGCCTCCAATAATTCCCATGGAAACAGTGTTGGCACCGAGAGTTGTTACACCTCCATGAGCAAGAAACATTTGGAAGAAGAGAGCGATAAATGCGAGAACAACGCTTTCGAAGGGCCCGACCAAAATTGCTGAAAGCGCTACTCCGCACGGGTGTGAGCATGAGCCTGTTACGGGTACTGGTATGTGCCAAACAGAAATTATGAATATGGTGGCTCCCATTAGGGCAAGCATAGACATGTAGGCTGGATTCTCCTTCCTTTTTCTGGCGATTTTAACTGAGCCAACCGCTATAAAGGGTAGGGCAACTGCAAACCACACCGCCACCCAGAAGGGCGTCAGTATTCCGTCCATTATGTGCATTTTGGTCACTGATGGATAAGCCATCCATAAGGGTTATATAAAACTTGCTTAACTTTGGTTAAATCAAGGTTGAATAATATGGCGAGAATTCGCAGAAACTCCTCCACCGACCTTTTGAGGAATAAAGGCGAACTCACAAAGTTTCAGATTCTAGTTGAGGTTTTAAGGAATCAGCCCCACGTGAAGCAGAAGGACATAAGTGATGCCCTTGGAGTGACGGTGCAAGCTGTTTCAAAATACTTTAAAAAACTTGTGAAGGAAGGAATGCTTGAAACAGGAGTTAAAAGATCCAACTACAAGTTAACCCCAAAAGCAAACAAGAAACTTCAAGAATATTTAACAAATCTTGAAAGATATGTTAACATGGTTAAGCGAGACTTGAAAGTGGAGCGGGTTTGGCCGGCTATAGCTTCAAAGAAGATAAGGGCTGGAGAGCACGTGGGACTGGTGATGAGTGGCGGCGTTTTATACGCGGTGCCCATGAAGGAGCACGCGGCTAAAGCTTATGGAACAGCGGTCACAGATGCTGAAGAGGGCGAAGATGTGGGGCTGGTAGATCTTAAAGGCGAAGTGGAACTGGAGCATGGAAAAATCCTAATCGTTAAACTTCCAAGCATCAATGAAGGAGGATCAAGAGCCGTTGACATAGCCAAAATTCGCAGGCTTTATGAGGATTTTAAACCCGACAGAGTTGGAGTTATGGGCACCGTTGGAAGGGCAGTTCTTAACAAGTTGAATATTAAAGCCGACATCGAGTTTGGAATCAGCAAGGCATCGGCCTTAGCCGCCTTAAGAGGGCTGAAAGCCTTTGTACTTGTTGTTGGAAGAATGGTTAACCGAATAGTCGATGAGATAGAATTGGCAAGCGCCAAATATGGCACCAGCATATTATACGAGGTCAGAGACGGCCGAACAACAGAAAACCTCTAACAAGGTCTCCTCAAATTTTAACCATAGCGTCTCACTGGAAGAGTTTGGAATAAGTAAGAGCGAGTTTTCCGCAGTACTTTATAGAGTATACCAAGAGTATAGATTTAACCGCTGAGCATTTTCGCAAAACAGGCTTTAGCTCTATGACTTAAAGGTTTAAATGTTGTCGGGGGCAGAATTCCAGCGAACAACAACATTTAAAATCCACACTTTCCTTTTAATAACTGCACAGAATCGCCAAAACCCCAAGTGAGACCCAAGAACTTATAGAAATTGGCTTTGAATTCATCTGCCAAAAAGACGACTTGGCATTTTTCCACAAGCGCAAAATAACTGTCGCGAGTCGGGTAAAAATCAACATTCTGGTGCCGAGGGCCGGGTTTGAACCGGCGACAACCCGGTCTTCAGCCGGGCGCTCTCCCAGGCTGAGCTACCTCGGCTAGTTTTGAAATAACCTTTTGAATTTTTTAAGGTTTCGCTGGCTGCGCTTTGTGGGTTATGTTTATGCTTAAAATCGTGTTCCGAATCCGATTAAGTGATACATCGGAAGAGGAAACATCTTTTAAAAGTCGAAAACCCAGCGTGCAAGGGAGAGGTGGTTAACTATGAAGGGTAAAATAGCTGTGATAACCATTGAGCTCCTCGACGAGAGCTTTGAGAATGCCAATGAGGAGATTAGGCGAGAGCTTATCAAGTGGTTACAAGAGGACACGTTTATGATGCCTTGGGCTAAAGAAGTGAGGAGCATCATAGTAAAGGAAGAATAGGGAAAGGCTTAGAAACACGCATAATTTGCTAAAAGATACCCAAGAATTGCAAAGGCTAAGTAACAAAACAAGAGCAAAACTGCATCCATCTTACTCTGCTTTTCTAAATCGCCATTTTCGTTTAAGTCTTTCAAAACATTCACCGTTCCGCATCTCTCTTTAGGGAGAGACGGGAAAGATTTTATGAAGCAGAAATAATTATTTTGAATAGGCAGTAAGCTGCACTTGGGCCGGTAGTCTAGCTGGTTAACCACCAAAAAGGGCCAAGGGACGTCGCCCTCACGCGGCGAAGGTCGCCGGTTCAAATCCGGCCCGGCCCATCCTTTGTTATAATCTAAGGTTTAGGTGAAGTAAAAGTTTTGAAAGAACTCCAGTATTGTTTTGGGTTTGAGCACGCTTAGGGTTGCGTTGGGCAAGTTTCTGCCCACTTTCGTAATTAATCCAACAGCGTCTGTTCCGAGTTTGCATGCGACCGCGTGTTCAAACAATCCAAGTTGTTCGATTTCTACGATGTCGTTTTGGTATCTTGAATTTTTTAACGCCGTTTTTATTTCTTGTTGGGATGCGCCTAAGATTATTAGCCTGTCAAGCAGAGATTTTATCCATTTTTTGTAAAGTTTTAGCTGAGTTTCAGCCATCGTAGCTTCTATATGGTTTTCGTTGATTCTTGTTATTTTGGCTTTTAGGGGTAGGTTTTCGCAAAAGCCGAAGAGTTCAGTGAGCTTTTTGAGGGCTATTTTTCTTCCGTCTGCAAGTTGGGCTTGCAGGTGCTGCAATGAAATCGTGGCGTTCATGGTTTTCGGTGAAGTTATCCCTATATCCAGGCAGAGTTCATCTTTGCTTTTACCTAAGCCTGTTATGTATCCTTTTGTTGAGAACTTTTTTATGTTTTCAATGCGAACTGGGCATAAGCCTATTTCTTCTTCCAGATAGCTTAAAGCTGCCTTTTCATCTTCTCCTGAAAAATTTACTTGAATCCAACCGCGAGGCGCCACTTCAAGGTTTTCTATTTTGATTTTTAAGCCCTTAAGTATAGATTTTAATTGGTTTTCGACAAGTTTTAGTTGCTGAGCGTTGTAGACTTTTGAGAGCAGTGTTACGGTAGGCATTTGCAGTCTCCGATTAAAGCGGACATTTCCTCGTGAAGTTTTCTTATTCTCTTGATTGCGGATGGTGGCAGTCCCTCATCGGAAAATTTCTCTATGGTTTTTTCTATGGGAACTTTTTTTGAGCCTTCGACTAGTTTGTCAGCGTATGTTATGATCTTTTCTTCAAGTGTTTGTGGAGTGTAAATGTCTTTTGGCCATCCTAGTTTTTTCGCTTCTTTCGCGGTTATTCCGCCGCCTACATGCCTCTTTATTATAGAGATTATGGGTTCTGGCAAGCCTAAGGTTTTGCCGATTTGGGCTCCTATAACGGCGTGGTGGACGCTGTGGGTTTTTGCGCGTCCGATATCGTGGAGAAGAGCTCCAACTTCAACAAGTTCTAGGTTGACGTTTAAGCCCCTTTTTTTACAAGCTTTAGCTATTTCAACAGCAAGTTCTGTTACGGCCTCGCAGTGTTTTATTACGTTTTCTCGGCATCCGCTTTCGCGTAAAAGTTGTAGTGCTTGCTCTCTTGTTGGGAGCCTTTCACTCACTCAGTTCCTTCCTTAACTGTTCGATTTTTTCTGTTAAAATTTTAACTATTTTCTCGTTACTGTAGTGCATTAGGGGTTTGCCGCATGTTGGGCATCTGAAAACGAGTTCAACGGCTTCTTCGAAAGTGATTCGTCTGCATCCGGGAGTGTTGCAGTAGTAGAAGTCGTGGTTTTTCTCGTATTCCAGTCGAATGTTTAGTTTTTCGAAGACTCTTCGTTTTTGGCTTAGTATGAAGCCTTCAAGCTGGTCTGGTTGTAGTTTCCAGTGAAATATGAACCATCCGGTTTTCGGGTCTCTTGTCCTCCTTAGGCTTACAAGCGAGTGGTCGTAAAGTTTGTAGAGGATTTTGCGCACATTATTCAGTCTTATCCCCGTTTTGTTTGCTATTTCGTCGTCCGTGATTTCATCCGAGTTTTTCAGTATTTCAATTAGCTTAACGGCTTCCTCTTCGCCTAATGCCTCTGCTACCTTCATTAATGTAACGTCATTTATTGTTGATAACATATTGATCCTTTTCTGTTTAGGCGTTGTACTGCTTATAATATATTATTCGTAGGCTTTAATTTAAATTTCTTTTCTGCCTTTGACTCTGAACATATTTTCCTAACTATCTTTTTGCCTCTTTCCTGGGGAACTATTGCGAGTTTCGCATTCTCAAAAGTCTTAGCCAACTCTTTACCCTCGAAAAATCTGTCTAGGAACACTGCAAGGCTTGCGCATTCGGAGTGAGGCTGGTTCCCCACTGCCACGTTAAAGTCTGAGATATCTTTTGAAAAGAATTCTCCTGGAACCTTTTGGCTTCCAACTATAACTAGGATATCTTTTCCTGAAGCTTTGATTTTATGGAGGACATTGCTTTTTTCAATGTTTTCTCCATAAGCTGTGAGGTGAACAACTATTCCGCCTTTCGCTTTCCAGTCTTTAACAACTTTTTTCCAAGGCGTTCCCATTTCAAAAGCGAATGGGCCTCCCCAGTTTTCCACAACTTTTTCAACTGTTGCCCTTACTTTTTCATCTTTTATGTCTGAAAGTATGAATCCAGAAGCGCCTAAGGCTCTGGCTGTTAAGGCTACATGGGTTGTTAGACGCAAGTCTCTTTTAGGTCTGTGTCCCCATCTTAAAACCACTATTTTAGGCGATTTCTCATTGCTTGAAGCTTTCAATTTTTCCACCTAACTCTTCAACGCGGCTTTTCACTCTTTCAGCGAACCATGGTATGGCTTCAAAGGTTACGTGAACTGCGTTCTCCACGTATTTTACGGCATGCACGTCTGCTCGGTTATAAAGCCATGAGATGAAAGGCATTGTTTCGTTTGTTAAGGGAACCGTGAAGGAGACTTGGGTATAGTTTTTTAATAAATTGGTTATTTCTTCTTTTAGCTGGTCGATGTTAATCTTGTAAAGTGCCGATATGGGTGTTGATTTCGGTGCTTTGTTCTTGAGCTTTTCGATTTTTTGTTCGATTTCGGTTTTGGATAGCAAGTCGATTTTGTTTAGCGCGGTTATTATCGGTATGCCTGAAGCCTCTATGCGGTCTATTGTTTCTAGGCATATTGAAAGTTTCTTTTCCACTGTGCTGAGGGGTTCGCTTATATCCACTACAAGCAATATGAGGTCTGAGTATATTGTTTCTTCCAGTGTTGAGTGGAAAGCCTCTATGAGTGTTAATGGCAAGCGGTCTATGAAGCCAACCGTGTCTGTTAGCAGAAATTTTTTCCTCGAAAACTTCACAAGGCGGGTTGTTGTGGATAAGGTTGTGAAAAGGGCATCATCCACTGGAGCTTCTTCTTCCGTCAAGGCATTGAAAAGTGAACTTTTCCCAGCGTTTGTATATCCTGCCAAAGAAATTGTTGGAAAGCCGAGTTCCGCTCTTCTTTCGCGATGTAAAACGCGTTTTCTCCGAATTTTTTTAAGTTTCTCATTTATGGTCTGTATCTGCCTCTTAACAGTTTCATGGTAAATGTCTGCTTCGTATACTCCGAGACCCATGAATCCTGGCTGTTCGCCCTTCTTTGCCAATCTCACTTTTTCCTTGGCTCGGGCCAACTCGTATTTGAGTCTTGCCAGCTGAATCTGCAGTTTTGCCTCTGTGGTTGTCGCTCTTCTTGCAAATATTTCTAGAATTAGCTGGAAGCGGTCTATTGCCTCAACGCCTGTGGCTTTGGCTATATTATAAGATTGGACAGGCTTTAACGGGTTATCAAAAATTATTTTTTGGGCACCTGTCTCTTTTACAAGTTCGGCAAGCTCCTTAATTTTTCCGTAACCTATTTGGTAGCGGGGGTCTGGTTCCCTTATTTGCTCTATTTTGCCTACAACCGTGTATCCCGCTGATTCCGCTAGGCTTTTTAGTTCGTCGATGGTCGATGGTTCAAAGGATTTCCGGCGTTGCACTATAATGGCTTTCGTTAAGTTTTCTCCTCCGCTTTATCCTTGCTTAGTTGGACAAGGTCTCCTAGGGTCAGCTCGCGGCTTGGCGTCTTAGGGACTGTTGCCCTCTGAGCTTTTTCTTCTGATGCTGGGACAAGAAGCTTAATTTTCAGCGTGTGTTCCAGTTTGGCTGCAAGCTTGTTGTCCGGAGTCATTTTGCCCGTTTCGATTTTTTTGAGGACGGAAACTTTTTCGCTTATTCTTTTGCCTAATTCTTCATGGGTTAATCCTAATTTTTCCCTTGCCTGCCTTATTTTTGCATCAAAGCCTTCTACAAGTTCTAGGGTGCTGCCCTCCACGTTTTTCAGCGGTTTTCCAGCACTCTGAGTCTTTAACGGCATGGTTGCCGTCGTCTTTGTTTTCAGCGGTACTGGGGCTTGCTTTGGCTTTTCTATAACTATTGTCCCATGTTTTGAGCATTCGTTGCACACTGTTAGTTTTGCTCCTTCAATTAGGGCTGTGACTGGTTTGCCGTAGATTTTTCGTCCACAAACTTCGCAGCGCAATTTTGGCGCCCCTTTTAAACTCTTTATCTACTTGGTTAGGTTTATAGTTGTCGAATTGCTGTAAATTAAGTAGATTGGTGATTTGCGTGAAAGACGCACTTATACGAATTAGAAGTGTTGCAGATTACCAGTTTGGAAAAGGGGTTGGAGAAAAGTTCTTCCCTGAAAATGTGGAAATAGCCTACTCTAAGCGTACTGGCAGAATCCGTTATGTTTATTTGCATGGCAAGAGGCTTGCCACTCTCCGTCCAACAGATGGACTGTTTTCTTTAAGCATCGAGGGCGCGAAAAGAATTGTTGAAAAGGCTGTTCCCGCCAAGTGCCTCGTCACAGTTAAAGATGATGTTTCAAAGTTTATTGCTGAAGGCGGCGATGTTTTCGCGGCGCATGTTGTAAAGGCTGACAGGGAAATTCGCCCAAAAGACGAGGTTATAGTTGTTAACAGTAAGTGTGAAGTCTTGGCTGTTGGACGGGCTGTTTTGTCTGGCGAAGAGATGACTGCCTTCAAAAGCGGCGTAGCTGTAAAAGTTAGGCGCGGTTTTGCTGAAGAAAGTTAATTTTGGAATAAACCAAATGTCGTTGCCATTTTGCCCATCATTCCGATGACATTTAAACCACTCAAGTGTTGTTGTTACTTTACCATTAAAAACAACAACATTTGAACCTCTGCCCAGCTTAAACAGAACAGTATTAAACGTCAGAAATATAATATTAAAGGGTTTAACAGTATAATTTAGGGTTAAGGTGAAGGTTGCGTGCATAGACGCATAAGCCCCCGAGAAGCCAAACGCATGATGCAGCGAATGGGCCTAAGCATGGACGCAGTTCCAGACGTGGAACAAGTCATCATAAAAACAAGCAGCAAAGAAATAGTGATCGAGGCGCCAGAAGTCGCCGTGGTAGATGTTCAAGGGCAAAAGATGTTTCAGGTGGCTGGAGGAAAAATAACTGAAAAAACTGTTGAACGCAAGTTGGCAATACCAGAAGAGGACGTTAGACTTGTGGCTGACCAAACGGGAAAAAGCCTAGAAGAAGCCAGAAAAGCCTTAGAAACATGCGAAGGAGACTTGGCAAAGGCAATCCTACTCCTTCAATCCAGAATCTAAAATGCCATGTGAGGCTTACGCAAGTGTTTGACATTATCTGCGTGGGGCATTTCTGCATAGACTCCATTATTCTCCCAAACAGAAAAGCTCCCTACATAATTTTGGGCGGTTCAGCAGCATATGTTTCTCTCGCTGCCAAAAATTTAGGTGCAAGTGTCTCAGTCATCTCCAAAATTGGCAGCGATTTTCCTAAGGCTTATATTTGGTGGCTCAGCCAAGAAGGCATAGACCTTTCCGGAGTAGCTAAACTCAGCGAAGCAAAAACCACAAGTTTTGAGTTAAAATATAACGACGACCTTTCCGAACGCAATTTACGACTGACAAATAGGGCTAAACCAATCACGGTGGAAGACTTGCCAAACTCTGTAGAAGCCAAAGCCATACATATAGCGCCCGTAGCCAACGAAATCCCTTACGGTGTTGCTGAAAAACTGAAGAACTGCGCTGAATTTTTATCCCTTGACCCTCAGGGGCTGATTCGCGTTTTCGATGAAAAGGGAAACGTGACTTATGGCACATTGATGAATAAGCGAATACTGGAACTGGTGAACATTTACAAATCATCACTAGAGGAGATTGAAGCCGTTACTGGCCAGCGGGAATTAAAATCCGCCATAAAGAGTGTCCACGACTTCGGTGTTGAAACAGTCATGGTAACTTTGGGAATGAAGGGTGCAGTGCTTTCCATCGAAGGAACCCTTTATAATATTCCAGCTTACAAGCCTAACAAAATTGTAGACCCAACGGGTGCAGGTGACGCTTTTATAGGTGGCTTCCTAGCTGAGTATGTTCAAGGTGAAGATTCGCGTTGGTGCGCATGTGTGGGTTCCACCGTGGCGTCAGCGGTTGTTGAGGGGGTTGGACCAACATTTTTCGGCGATAAGGCCGAAATACATCGTAGGGCGCGTGTGCTCTATGAAAAAGGGAATTAAGCAAGGAAGCCTAATTTATTCCAGCTCAAGCCCTTAAACAGTTTAAAACTGAGATGATTAAAATTGGGACGAGTTTCGAAAGGCGAAAAATGCAGTGTTCTAGGCTGCAGTAAAGAAGCGAAACGTTCTCTTTCAGCGGATAAAGTCAAAGCTGCTGGCTTAAAGGTTGAAAGCGAAAGACGAGCTTACCTCTGTGAAGACCACTATAAGGAGTATAAGAAGAAGACTAAAAAGGAGAGAAAAATTGAGCAGTGGCGGTATAAAGGCGTTTAAAAGCTGAAAAGAGGCTTAAATCATGCGCATATTGCAGTTACATTCCAACTTCATCGAGTACAAGCCAGTTCAGAAAGAAATAGCCATGGCTGAAGAAGCCGAAAAAGAGGCGAAGCGCCTAGAAGAAATTGTAGTTTTATTCACAGCTGTTGAGGAAGGAGACAACGAGGCGACGGCCAAAAAAGCCATAGAAGAAGTTAAATCCTTCCTTGAAAAGTTGAAGGTGAACCGCATTTTAATCTATCCCTACGCGCATCTCAGCAGCACCCTTGCAAATCCTTCTGAAGCGTTGAAAATTGTTAAAGCAATGGAAGCCTACGCCAGAGAAAAAGGGATTGAAGTTTACCGCGCACCCTTCGGATGGAACAAACAATTCACAATAGCGATAAAGGGGCATCCGCTGGCCGAACAGTCCCGCGTAATATTGCCCGCCGAGATGAAGGAGGAGGAAAAAGCTGAAAAGGTTTCAGAAGCCCTAAAAGCCGAGGAGAAACTGGAGTCCTTCTGGTATATTCTCCAACCGGACGGAGAATTGGTTCCAGTTGAAGCGTTCGATTTTCGTGGACATGAGAATCTTGAGAAGTTCGCGAAATATGAAATTTCTAAGGTTAGGGCAAGCCAGCAGATGCCCCCCCATGTGCCTTTGATGAAGAGGCTTGAAATAGCTGATTACGAGGCTGGAAGCGACCCTGGAAACATCCGCTGGTATCCCAAAGGCCGACTCATAAAATCTCTTATTGAACAGTATGTTACTGCCAAAGCCGTGGAGTACGGCGCCATGGAAGTTGAAACTCCAGTCATGTACGATTTTCAACATCCAAGCCTAGCAGATTACATAAATCGTTTTCCAGCGAGGCAGTACCTGTTAAAATCGGAAGATAAGGAGCTTTTCCTAAGGTTTGCCGCATGTTTTGGCCAGTTTCTCATGGTGCATGACACACAGTTTTCGTATAGGCATATGCCCCTAAAAGTTTACGAGTTGACCCGTTACAGTTTTAGGCGGGAGAAAAGCGGCGAAGTTGTAGGTTTAAGGCGTCTCCGAGCCTTTACAATGCCTGATTGCCACGCCTTCTGCACAGACCTTGAACAAGCCAAAAAAGAGTTCTTAATAAGGTTTAAACTTTGCATCCAAGTCCTAGAAGGTATAGGCCTATCCAAAGGTGATTATGAGGCGGCTTTTAGGTTCACGAAAGACTTCTACAAAGAAAACAGAGCCTTCATAACTAGCCTAGCGGAAATCCTGGGCAAACCAGTTCTTGTTGAGATGTGGAAGGAACCCTTTTTCTATTTTAGGCTTAAATGGGACTTCAACTTCGTGGACAATCAGGACAAGGCTGCAGCTCTCTCCACAGATCAAATAGACGTTGAAAACGCAAAAAGATACGATATAACCTATGTCGACGAGAAGGGGGAAAAACGCTATCCACTTATACTTCATTGTTCTCCAAGTGGCGCGGTGGAAAGATGCATCTACGCACTTCTGGAAAAAGCCTACAGAGAACAGCAGAATGGGAAACCGCCCATGCTTCCAGTTTGGCTTTCGCCAACACAAGTGCGCATAATCCCAATGTCAGACAAATACCTTGAGCACTGCGAGAAAATTGCAGAAACGCTTGAGGCGCATCAAATACGCGTTGACATAGATGATAGGCCGTTAACGTTGCAGAAGAGGATTAGGGAAGCGGAAATGGAATGGGTTCCCTACATAATTGTTGTTGGACAGAAGGAAATCAATTCGGAAGCGCTTCCAGTAAGAGACAGAAAGGTGCAAGCAATCCGCAAAATAAAACTTGAAGAATTGATAAGCGAGATTAAAGCAAGCATGTCTGGCAAACCTTTCAAGCCTTTACCCCTGCCAAAACATGTTTCAAAAAGACCCCAGTTCTACGGCTAAACGCAAAAACAGCAAAACACATATCAACCCCTAAAGCACCATTTTAGTTTCCGCGGAAAGGGATAAAATTGGATAAGGAACCGCTCATTTATATAGACGGCGAATACCATCCAAAATCTCAAGCGAAAATTTCAGTTTTTGACCATGGTCTTCTCTACGGAGACGGAGTTTTCGAGGGAATCCGCGCCTACAAAGGCGTGGTCTTCAAACTGAAAGAACACATAGACAGGCTTTACAATTCAGCCAAAGCCATAATGCTGGATATACCGCTTACAAAAGAGGAAATGATAAATGCCGTTTTGGAAACCCTTCGGAAAAACAATATGCAAGACGCTTACATACGCCTTATAGTAACAAGAGGCGTAGGCGACTTAGGGCTTGACCCGAGAAAATGCAGAAAACCCACAATCATCGTAATAGCCGACCACATAACATTGTATTCAAGTGAGGCGAAAGAAAAGGGAATAAAAGCCATGATCGTATGGATTAGAAGAAACCCTGTGGACACAGCGTCCCACGAGATTAAATCCCTAAATTACCTGAACAGCGTTCTGGGCAAGATTGAAGCGAACATCGCAGGCTTTGATGAGGCCATATGCTTAGACAAGAACGGCTACGTCAGCGAAGGAATAGGCGAAAACCTCTTCATAGTAAAAAATGAAAAACTCATAACTCCGCCATCTTCGACTGGGCTTCTCGTTGGAATAACAAGAGAAGTCATAATGAAACTGGCTGAAAAACTCGGTTATGCGGTGGTTGAGAGAAACATTACGCCCACAGATTTGTTCAGCGCGGATGAAGCTTTCTTCACAGGCACAGCTGCGGAAATAACTCCAATAGCCGAGGTTAACAGGCGGGTGATAGGCGATGGCAGACCTGGGCTCCTTACACGTCGTTTAATGGACGCGTTTGAAAAACTCCTCGGCGATCCTAACGAGGGTACACCCATCTATAGTTAGACCTGCCTAGTCCCAGTTTACAACCGCCATCGCCTTTTTAGCTTTTCTCAGGATTCTATAATAACGGCATTTTTGACCTTTTAATAATCAAATTGAAAGTTTCAGCCAAAAAATATATCAAAAACTAGTTTTCTAAAAACGAATCTCAATTTGGGTGAGAATTTGGAAACCCTCATATTAACTGATGAGGAAGTAAAAGCGCTAATTTCTATGAAAGAAGTTATGGAAAAGGTTGAAGTGGCTTTCAAAGAGAAGGGCCTAAAAAGGGTTCAGATGCCCGCAAAAATTTACATTTTCTACAGTAAGTATAACGGTGACTTAAGAGCTATGCCTTCATATCTTGAAGAACTGGACATTTCAGCTGTCAAAGTTGTGAACGTTCACGTTGACAACAAAGAAAAGTATGGGCTTCCAACAATAATGGCCATAATAGTGTTGGTGGATCCTAAAAATGGTTTTCCGCTGGCAATTATGGGTGGCAAAACCATAACCGACATTAGAACTGGGGCTGCTGGGGGAATAGCTGCCAAATACCTTGCAAGAAAGGATTCAAAAATCGTTGCACTTGTTGGAGCTGGCACCCAAGCACACACTCAGTTAGCGGGTCTTCTTGAGGTTTATAAAAAATTTGAAGAAGTCAGAGTTTGGAGCAGAAGTAAAGAAACGAGGGAAAAGTTTCTAGCTGAGGCAAAGCAAGCGTATGGACGCTTAGTCAAGCTTGTTTCAGTGGCGGAAGTAAGGGATGCTGTTGAAGGAGCAGACATTGTTGTAACCACAACCCCCTCACGGCAACCTCTAGTTATGGACGATATGGTTTCTCATGGGATGCACTTTAACTGCATAGGCGCAGATGCCCCTGGAAAAGAGGAACTGGACCCAGCCATTTTGAAAAGGGCTAAAATAGTTGTAGACGATTGGGAACAAGCTTCTCACAGCGGAGAAATAAACGTCCCAATAAGCCTGGGAATACTAACGCGGGAAAACGTTTGGGCTGAAATAGGCGAGATTGTCGCAGGCTTAAAACCTGGAAGGGAAAAACGAGATGAGATGACGGTTTTCACTTCAACGGGCTTAGCGGTTCAAGACGCAGTTACTGCAAAACTCGCCTATGAAAAGGCATTAAAGAAAGGTATTGGAAGGTTTATCAAAATAACCTAGCCCTTTTCAGTATTGCACTGTTGGTTCGCATAAATTATGGCGTTGTTGCAGTGTATGGTTCTGTTTCAAAATCTTTGGACAAAGTAAGCTGCAACTTCAACTTCCTTTCCCCTATATCCTTCCCAATTCCAATCCAAGGTAATGGTTTCCTATGAGTTCGGCGAAATACTCACTGAAAGATCGCTAAAGGTGCGAGTTCCATTTCTTTTCGGAAGATGTATCCTTGTTGAGTGAAAACTGTAATTGTGGTTTTGTTTACTCCCTGCCAGCTTCCATTAAAATTGATGAGGAGAGACTCTCCTTTCAGAACTGTTACTGGTTGAGCGTTCACATTTGGCGTCATCTCTTCAACCTCGATGTCGGAAAAAGTTACCGCATTAATTGTTAAGTTAACCTCTGAATTAACGTCGTTCGTCAGTGTTAAGTTAAACCTCTTAAAAGAAACTTGAGGATTGAAATCTGCAGTCATGTTTAGCTTTACATAAGGCAGCGTGGCCTCAATGTTGGATGCTGAGGAATCTGAGGAAAAAATGTGCACGATTATGGCTTTGCCTGCGAACTCCCCTGCCAATTCTCCCAGAGATACTGTCGTGTCGTCTTTTATAATTCCTGAGCACGTGATGTTTAAGGATTCGCCGCTTTGGATAACTACTCCATTTTCAATAGACGGTTCCGTTTTTGCAACGTAGAAAAGCTGGTTCTCCCCCTTTATGCTTAACGCGACTCCATAAATTGTTGCATTTGTAGGTGAATAGGATGGGTTTAAGACGCTTATCTTAAACGAGGTGACATTTTCCTTGTCAAAATAAAAGCCAGTAATTACAAGGGTTGTTCCCTCGGGAACCTTAACATAGGCTGCGATTGTAAACGCATAGGATATTATTCCGCCTATTATTGCAGCTATTATTATGAGGAGAATGACCATAAGAGTTGAAAGCCCTTTTAAATCGGAGTGCATGCGCATAACGTTCACCTTATGCTTTTAACGTGTTTGTATCTCATAACTTTTTGAATAGATAAACATTCTCATTAAACTGACTTTAATTTTGCTCCGTGGAAAACCGTTTCCTCTAATTTATATTTTGCATTTGCCTTTTTCCATCACAAAGTTTAATTGGCATGGGCTAGAAAGAGTGAAGCACATTTGAAGTGGTGAAAATAAAATGGACGACAGCCTCGCGATTATCGGCGCTGGAGTTATAGGCGGAGCCATTGCTAAAGGCCTCGTTAAAAGCGGGTACAAGGGTAAAATCATAGCCACTAGGCGAAACGTGGAAAAACTGGAAGAGCTGAGAAAGTTAGGCGTTTCCACCACTACGGATAACAAAAAAGCAGCCGCAGAAGCTGACATAATCTTTATCTGCGTAAAACCCAATGACGTGTTAAAGGTTCTTGAAGAAATAAAGGAGGCTGTTAAGGGGAAACTGGTTATTTCCACAGCCGCCACCATCCCACTGAAACACTATAAAAGAGTGGCTCCAGAAGCTAGATTTGTTAGAACCATGCCGAACGTTGCCATTCTAGTTCAAGAATCCTTCACTGCATACACATGCGATAATGACGTAACAGCAGAAGATAAAAAGAAAGTTAAGTCAATTTTCAGCACCATGGGAGTGTGCCAAGAAGTGGAAGAGAAATACATGGACGCCGTGACAGCCTTAAGCGGAAGCGGCCCAGGATATATCTCTATAATAATTGAAGCCCTTATGTATGCTGGTTTAAAGGTAGGTCTCCCCAGAGATTTGGCTCTTAATAGCGCGGCGCAAACTGTTTTAGGCACAGGAAAACTCGCCTTAAAAATGGACGGCCACGTTTCCGCAATAAAGGACATGGTGACAACTCCCGGAGGAACAACCATCGAAGCCATCTACGAGCTTGAAGGAAGCCAGATTAGGCAGGCGCTCATGAGGGCCGTGGAAAAAGCCACTGAAAAATCCCAGAAAATCAGAGAAAAACTCGCCATTTCTTAAGCTGTTCCTTATGTTCGAAATGTTTCATGGTCTTTATTAGGAGAAAATAATAGTGAATTTTATTAACTTAAACGGGTGATATGCAGTTCGCGTTAAAGGTGATATGAGTATGTATGGTTGGAATGGTAAATTCTTGAGGGTTAATTTAACAAAGCAGAAGGCTATTGTGCAGGAATACAATGCCGAAACTGCTAGAAGCTTTTTAGGCGGAAGAGGATTTGCCGCTAAAATCCTCTGGGATGAGCTTAAACCTGGAATGGACCCTTTATCCCCGGAGAACAAACTCATTTTTGCTGTTGGACCATTAACAGGTTTTCTTCTTCCCAGCAGTGGAAAGCTTGTTGTTGCAGCTAAAAGCCCTTTAACTGGCGGTTACGGCGACGGAAATTTGGGTTCTCATGCCGCTGTTCAGATGCGTAAAGCTGGCTACGACGCCATAATAGTGGAAGGCAAATCTGAAAAACCCACAGTCCTCCTCATTCAAGATGGCAGCACCCAATTCCTCAATGCCGATGAACTCTGGGGCCTAGACTCCTTTGAAACCGAACGCAAATTAAGAGACATTTATGGGCCTAAAGCTGGCATCCTCACCATAGGCCCAGCAGGAGAAAACCTTGTGAAGTTCGCCAACATAGTCTCTCAGGGTGGAAGGGCAGGCGGCAGACCTGGAATTGGGGCGGTTATGGGTTCCAAGAATTTGAAAGCCGTCGTTATTGTTGGTTTAGGCGAATTGAAAGCAGCAAACCTGAAGGAATTGAAAGATTTAGGCGCTGAAGCATATAGGGAGATTTTGACAAAGCCTAATTACGCGTTCTGGAAACGCCAAGGCACCATGTCTACCCTTGAATGGAGTCAGGAAAACAGTGTTCTGCCCACGTGCAACTACAAAGAAGGCGTTTTCGACGAGGCTGACTCCATAGGAGGGTTTGCCATGGAGAAAATTAAGTCTTCGCAGAGAGGCTGCCCCAACTGCAACATGACATGCGGTAATGTGGTTAAAGACGCCGACAAAGAGGAGTCTGAGCTTGACTACGAGAACGTTGCAATGTTAGGTGCAGACATTGGAATTGGTGATTTAAAGAAGGTTGCCGCCCTAAACAGACTTGCAGACAGCCTTGGCTTGGACACAATTTCCCTAGGTAATGTTATAGGCTTCGCCATGGAGGCTTCTGAAAAGAAGCTTATCCAAGAAAAAATTGCTTGGGGCGATTATAAGGCAGCCAAAGCCTTAACAAAAGACATTGCTTATAGACATGGTTTAGGTGGAATGCTTGCAGAAGGCGTTCGCTTTGCTTCTGGCAAAATTGGGGGAGACTCAAGCCAGTGGGCTATGCATGTTAAGGGATTGGAAATTTCTGGATATGACTGCCATGCTGCGCCTGCAATGGCTTTGTCCTACGCCACAAGTCCATTGGGAGCACATCACAAAGACGCTTGGGTAATCTCTTGGGAAGTAAAGGCTGGAAGAGAAGGGTACGGCGAGGAAAAAGTTGACAAAGTCATAGAGCTGCAACGTCTCCGCGGAGGCTTCTTCGAATTCGCAACTGCATGTAGGCTTCCATGGGTTGAGCTTGGCTTCGAGCTTGAATGGTATCCAAAGTTTCTGAAGGCAGCCACAGGCCTTGATATGACATGGGACGACTTACACTTAATCGCCGATAGAGTTTACGCGTTGATTCGCGCCTTTTGGGTGCGGGAGTTCGGCAAGGCATGGACTAAAGAGATGGATGTTCCACCTGCAAGATGGTTCAAAGAGCCATTAACCAAGGGGGCGCTGAAAGGCGCGAAGCTTGACAGAGAAAAATACGAAACCATGTTGCAGATGTATTACCGAAAAAGAGGCTGGGATGAGAGGGGAATCCCCACAAAGACAACGCTAAATAAACTAGGTCTAAAAGATGTTGCTGGCGAGCTTAAAAAGAAAGTTGAACTGAAGAGCTAAAAGCTCCCCCTTTTATTTGGCGCTAATAGGACTTTGCGAAATAAACTACTTCTTTTGCCTCTTTACCGCAGTAGATGCAGTTTGATATGGGCTTCTCCTTTTCAAAAGGAACAAGTCTAATAGTGGCTCCAGTTTCCTCTTTTATCTTCTCTTCACATTTTGGGCTTAAACACCATGAAGCCTTAATGAAGCCGCCCTTCTCCTTTAAAACTTCCTTGAACTCTTCATAGTTCTTAACTACGGTGATTTTTTCCTCAAGGAACTTTTTGGCTCTGTTAAAGAGGTTGTTCTGTATCTCATCGAGAAGCCTTAGCATGGCGTTTGCTACTTCATCTTCTTTTACGGTTATTTTCTCAAAAGTGTCTCGTCTAGCCAGTGTCACCTGTCCATGTTTTAAATCTCTTGGGCCGATTTCAACTCTCACAGGCACGCCTTTCAATTCCCAATCGTTAAATTTCCAGCCAGGTGTATACTCCCTTCTGTCGTCAAGAACTGAGGCTATTCCAGCTTCCTGCAGCTTTTCATGGATTTCTTCTGCCTTAGCCAGTATTCTATCCATGTCAGCATCTTTATAGGGTATTGGAATCGTCACTGCTTGTATTGGGGCTATTTTAGGCGGCAGAATAAGACCTTTGTCGTCGCCGTGAACCATGACCAGTGCGCCTATAATGCGCGTGGATATTCCCCATGATGTCTGCCAAACATAGTGCTCTTTCTCATCTTCGCCTATGAATTTGATGTCGAAAACTTTTGAAAAGTTCTGTCCCAGATTATGCGAGGTTCCCATCTGTAGGGCTTTCCCATCGGGCATTATCGCTTCTAAGGTTGTTGTGTAAAGGGCTCCTGCGAATTTTTCGCTTTCCGTTTTCCTGCCCACAAGCACTGGAATAGCCAAATAATTCTCCATCAAATCGCGGTACTCGTTTAGAATTTCCATAACCTCTTTGTCGGCTTCTTCCTCTGTGGCATGTGCGGTGTGGCCCTCCTGCCAGAGAAATTCCCTTGTTCTTAGGAAGAGTTTTGTGGCTTTTGTTTCCCATCTTACAACGCTGCACCACTGGTTCAGCTTTATGGGCAAGTCTCTCCAGCTTCTAATCCACTTGGCGAACGTCGCGTAAATTATAGTTTCAGACGTAGGCCTTATTGCAAGTCTCTCTTCCAGCTGTGTGTCTCCGCCCATAGTGACCCATGCAACCTCGGGAACAAACCCTGCAAAGTGCTCCGCCTCTTTTTTCAGAAAGCTTTCAGGTATGAATAAGGGGAAATACACGTTCCTATGTCCAGTTCTCTTTATTTTTTCGTTAAATATTTGTTGGATTTTCTCCCATATAGCGTAGGAGAGTTCTCTGAAAACCATGCATCCCTTTATTGGGGCGTAATCTGCCAATCCAGACTTCAAAACTACTTGCGTGTACCATTCTGAGAAGTTTTCAGATTTTTTAACGGCAACCCCCAAATCTGACATTTAACGCTCTCTCCATTATTTTGCAAATTCCAGTGTAAGGATTCACCTTTCCGTCTTCAAATCTCTTCTCTTCCTTTTAAGTTTTCAGCTTTTGTGGCCTTAAGATATTGTTTAGATACGCGTCTTCAACTGTTTTGGGACTGCCTTGTATTATTAAGGGCTTTTATTGATGAAAATTCTCCTTTCCTATGGTAAGTGTTTTAACCTAATCAGTGTTAAATCTAATATCCTTTAGAGGAGTGTTTGGGTTGAGGGCTCTCCTCATAGTTGCCGACGGAATGGCTGACAGACCGATAAAAGAGTTAGGCTGGAAAACTCCTTTGGAGGCTGCCCGCAAACCCTCCATAGACCGCATGGCAGACGAGGGAATCTGCGGCATAATGGATCCTATTTCTCCTGGCGTGCCAGCGGGCAGCGACACTGCCACGCTTTCGCTTCTCGGCTACGATCCCTTAAAATATTATTCTGGCCGAGGCGCTTTAGAAGCCTTAGGTTGGGGTTTAAAGGTTGAAAAGGACGATGTTTGTTTTAGATGTAACTTCGCCACTGTGGATGAGAGTTTAACTGTTCTTGATAGGCGGGCAGGTAGAATTTCCAACGATGACGCTTCTAGGCTGGCTGAGAACCTCAAAAAAGTTAAGTCCCCGCATCGTTCAACAAAATTTTTGTTCCAAAACACTATTCAACACCGTGCTGCCCTTGTTTTACGCGGCTCAAACCTTTCAACTGCTGTCAGCGGCTCAGACCCGGGAAAGACTGGAGAAAAAGTTTCAGAAATAAAGCCTTTAAACGGCAGCCCTGAAGCTAATTTTACAGCGAAAATCCTCAGCGAGCTAATGCAGAAATTTCACAAAGTTTTGAAAGACCATAAGGTCAACATGGAGAGGGTTAAGCGGGGACTGCCTCCGGCCAACATGGTTTTGTGCAGAGGCGCTGGAAAGATTCCGGAAATTAGGCCTCTGCGGGAGATTTACCGAATAAAAGCAGCATGCATAGCTGTAACTTCTCTAATTCGAGGGGTCTGTAAGGTGGCTGGAATTCAAGTGTTAAATGTCGACGGCGCCACTGGAACACCCCAGACCGACTACTTGGCTAAAGCTAAGGCTGCTGTTCAAGCGTTGAAAGAGGACGATTTTGTATTATTACACGTGAAGGCTGCTGATGTTGCAAGTCACGATGGAAACCCTCAACAGAAAATTGAAATCATCGAAAAAATCGACTCTATGATTTCCTATATTCTTGGCAATGTAGATTTAGGCGAAACATATGTGGCCTTGACGGCGGACCATACAACTTCATGTGTTACGCGAAATCATGAGGGTGACCCTGTTCCAGTGGCGATAATGGGGCCTTATGTCCGCAGGGACGATGTAAAGGAATATGGCGAGAGAAGTTGTGCAAAAGGCGGTTTAGGCCGTATAAGGGGCATAAACCTTATGCCAATTCTTATGAACCTTATTGGCAAAGCTGAAAAGTTCGGAGCCTAGTTGCTTAAGGAGCATCAGCGGCATTTGATTGGAAAAACTGGAACATTTTCAATTTTGGCATTTTCAAAAAACTATAAATCAATAGGGGTTGCTGTGGCTTCCGGTTCAATGTCTGTAGGCGCAAGAGTACCCCATGTCAAGCCAGGCGTAGGCGCCGTAGCAACTCAAGCATACACAAACATTGCTTATGGTGTCGAAGGCTTAAAACTGTTGGCAATGGGTTTTTCGCCAGCAGAAGCCCTAAAAAAGCTTTTAGCAGAAGACTCGGGAAGGGAACGGCGGCAGGCAGCGTTAATGGACTTCGCTGGAAGAAAGGCGGTCTTCACAGGTTCCATAGTTCCTCAGTGGTGTGGAGAAATCGTAGGCGAAGACTACCTTGTGATTGGCAACCTTTTGAAAAATGATAAGGTTATCGAAAGCATGGCAGTAGAGTTTGAAAAGGCAGGTGGAAATTTGGCTTTGCGAATGGCTAAAGCGTTAAAGGCTGGAAGCGAAAGCGGCGGAGACAAAAGAGGGGAAAAGTCTGCTGCACTGATTGTCGCTGGTGATAATGACGTAGAGGTTAATTTGAGAGTTGATTTTCATGAAAATGCGGTTCAAGAGCTTTTACGTAAACTTGAAAACTCAGCTTTAAGCATATCCTAAAAAGTTAAAGTCTTCTTTTCCCTTTTCTATTTAGATGTTTCCAGGCATACGCGATAAAAAGCAACAGTTAAGAGAGAAAATTTGGAGCGAAATGGAACGTTTAGGAGTGGCAACCTTCCCATTGCCATGTAAGGGCAGAATACCAAACTTTCTGGGCGCTGAAGCTGCCGCTGAAAAACTACGCTGGCTTGAGGAATGGAAAAAGGCTAAAGTAATCTTTGTAAACCCAGACTCACCGCAGCGAAAAGTTAGAGAAAACGCCTTAAAAGACGGTAAAACCCTCATAATGGCTTCTCCAAGGCTAAAAAAGGGCTTAATTCTGATAAACCCGGCGGATGTAAAGGGTAAAGAAAATTTGGCTTCAACAATAAAGGGCGCCTTTAAATTTGGAGTCGAATTACAGGATTTTCCAAAGCCAGACCTAATTGTTGAAGGCTCAGTGGCTGTAGACCCACAAGGGCACCGGCTTGGTAAGGGACATGGCTATGGTGATACCGAAATAGAGTTTCTGAAAAGAAAGTTTGGACAAATCCCTGTTGCCACCACAGTTCACGACATGCAAATAGTTGAAAAAGTCCCCTTCGAAGAAAAAGACGAGAAAGTCTCCATAATAGTTACCCCAACAAAAACGATTCGAATAACGACCTAAAACTCAAAAGACAAAATCTAGAAGATAGAGTTGCTTTTGGCATCTCCACGACCAAAATTTTATGAGCCTATATATGAAGGGAATGATAACTTGCCAAACCTAAACAGCCACAAACATGCATCTACCGAAGTTTTTCTAAGACTTTTTCAATGTCTTTCAGTCCAAGTCTTTTGAGAGTTTCTGGTTTAGGCAAGCCTCTCTCATCCCAGCCTACCATCTCATAATATTTCCTTTTTTCCTCTTCAAACATTGCATTTTTAACGGTGTTCCCTTTGAACGGCCCAGACGGCAATGGTTCATAAAATCGCGGTGGGTTGTCATCATCTGTTTCCGGGTTCCATCTAAAATCTGGGCCTCCTAAAAGGAGCATAACTCTTTGCAACTGTAGTATTTTTAAGGCTTTAGTTTTAACCCACATGTCCTTCGTCAACTTCAAACTTGTTACGGCTTCATAAAACTTGAAAAGCAAAGTGCTTTCTATGTTGAAAACATTGAATTGGCAGTAAACCCCTGAATCGTGGAAAATTGTCATCAATTCGCTTCTAGAATCGTCAATAGGCATGCACGCCACAGAAGTGTGATCGCCTCCTTGGACAGAGCAAGCATAGGAGTAAATTTCCGGATAGTCTTTTCCACTGCGAATTCCGTGGGCACCAACTCCTATGCCTTTAACCTGAACCGCGTAAGGCATGAGATCAGTACCCTTCATTTTCCCAATTTTTAAGGCTGCACGATATATTCCCTCAGCTAAAATTTTTCCAAAACCTTCTCTGTAGGCAATTCTTCTAGCCAAAATGGCGAAAGCTTCAGCGTCTCCCCATCTAAGTTCTAAGCCGTCTAAATCCTCCCTTTTCAAAATTCCCCTCTGGAAAAGTTCAGCGGTAAACCCCATGACGTTTCCAGTCTGTATCCCACACAACCCTAAATCATCAATAATCGAAGCCAAATAGACATTTTCTTCGGGAGTAAAGATGCCTAGATTCGTGCCCAGGTAAGCTTGCAGCTCATAGTCAGGGTTATCAGTGGCTGCGCCTTTAAACTTTCCAGACTTTACCACTGCAAGTTTAAGACACGTGGTTGGACAGCCAAAATCTCCCCAGTAATTTTTCACCCAAACACGGTTCTCGAACCGATCACCCCCGAAGCTTCTCTCATCATGCCATTCCTCTTGCCAGTTCCTAACCGGCTCAGAGCTTGTTTTTGCGCCAAAACTGTAACCTCCAAAACCGGTTCCCCAGCGCCTCCAAAGTTCATTCTTGTAGGCACTATTACATACTTCTTGTATTAGCGTATTTACCTCTCCTAGGTCGGCGACCTCGGGAAGTGGGCCTGTTCCTTTTGCGGCTATTGCCTTGAGCTTTTTAGAACCCATGACAGCGCCGTAACCTCCGTAGCCAGCGGCATGTGTCCACTTTGCAGCAACCACGGCGGTGCGCACACAGTTTTCTCCAGCTGGTCCAATGTACAAAATGGAAGGCTCTTTCCATAAGCCTTTATGCGGATAATGATTTCCCAAAAGTTCACGGCACTTCTTGGTAAGCATTGCCACCGTTTGTTTGGCATCCAAACCCCACAGGTTGTTTGCATCTTTAATCTCAACTTCCGTGTCTTTAATAAAAAGATAAACAGGTTTTTCCGCTTCGCCTAAAACGATAATACCGTCATATCCAGCGCATTTAAGCTCGATTCCGAACTCGCCGGCGACTGTAGAACCTACAACCCCGTTGTTTTGAGGAGATTTTCCTGAAACACAAATTCTGCCTCCTGGGAAAAACCCAGTTAATGGGCCAGTTAAAAATAGTAGGATGTTCTCAGGTCCAAGAGGGTCCACGCATTCCCAATTACTTCCAAGTCGATCCCAGAGAATTTTAGCCGCTAAACCTCTACCACCGATGTAGTCCCGTAAAACTTCCTCACTGAACCTAACATCTTTAAAAGTTCCTGTTGAAAGGTTAACTTCCAAAAACTTTCCAGCGTAACCAAAAATCATAGAAAACACTCACCTTTATCTCCGTAAATTTTAACAACTAAATCCCGCGTTACTTCTTCAGGTGTACGTGCATACAGCTTGTAGGCATAATCTCCACTTTCTCTAGTCACAACTTTAAGCACATTCCAACTTCCAGCTTGGCAAACCTTAACGCATTGGGGATCACCATTGCATAAATCACAAATTAGTATACGGTTTCTCCTAGGGTGTATGTGGGGAATCTTTCCAGGGCAAGCCTCAACGCATTTCCCACATCCGGTACATGCACTGTTATCAACTAGAACCGCGCCTGTTTTTCTGCTTATTGACAAGGCTTTAAACTGGCATGCTTGAACGCATGGGTAGTCTTCGCATTGGGCGCAGAAATGGGGGAACTCAGCTCCTGGAACAAGCATAAAAACCCTAATTCTGGAAGCTTCAGGCCAAATGCGCCTTTCATGAGAAAGCGAACACGCTATTTCGCATTTTCTGCAACCGCTGCATTTTGAAAGATCACGGGCAATCCAAATAGGCTTTATATCCTTTTTCTTTGAGGTCAACTTTTAACCTCGCACACCGCGGTACACCTGCAATTTTTTCTGTTTGCAAATTTAAACATGATGTTTGAGCCTTTCGAGCTTACATTAAGTTCTTTAAGCTGAGATTAGTAATAAGGAGAGAGGTTAAAGTTTGGTCATTGAGGACATGCTTAAACAGTTTGTTGAGTGGATGCAGAACTTTTCTGCGCAATACGGGTACTTAGGCGTTTTCCTCATGAGCTTGTTAGGATCTCTGTCAATTTTCTTTCCGATTCCTTACACTGTGGTTATATTCACCCTAGGCACGGTTGAGGCGTTCAATCCGCTTTTAATCGCATTAGCCTCTGGCGTAGGCTCAGCTGTCGGAGAATTTTCAGGGTATCTACTCGGTTTGGGCGGTAGAAAAATCATAAGCGAAAAAAGCAAACGCAAAATGGATTTTCTCCTAAGAGTTTTCGGAAAATTCGGCCCATTGGCTATATTCCTTTTCGCTTTAACGCCTCTTCCAGACGACTTACTTTTCATTCCGTTAGGTGTAATGCGTTACAACCTTTTGAAAGCCTTCATTCCCGCCCTTATTGGAAAGCTTTGCATGAGCCTAATCATAGTTTACAGCGCCCGCTTCACCATAGGGATTATCCGAGAAATTTTCGGCGTAGAAAGCGACTGGATGTCCGCGTTAATCGGCATGGTCATTGCATTAGCCTTGCTCGTAATAATCTTCATCATCATGTTTAAAGTAGATTGGGAGAAAATTTTTGAAAAATATATAGCTAAAAAAGAGGAAAGTGGCGGAAAACTTGAGGGTTATAGCTAACCCACGGCATGCTGGAGATATCCCCCGCAAAACCCCTCTTTTTCTTTTTTAAGCCCTTTTAGCCACGAAGGACAATGGGCTATAGGCTTGTCCGTCGTGGTTCTTCCATAAAGTTTCTAAAATCTATGGTTGTTTGGTGGTTTTGTTTTACGGTTTAAAATTGGCTTTTTACGGTTTTGCGGTTTATTTTTGGCTTCTTTAAGGTGTCAGCCCTGAAATTTAAAAAGCCTTCGTTTACTGCGAGTATAGGTGTTTTTGCATGTCTTAGGCTAGCTAAACTTGTTAAAATGTCTACTCGCGTCCATAGCGTTGTTTCAGCTCTAAGACATATTGGCCGCGCGCAGTTTCATGTCTATGGGTTGTTTTGGCTTTTTTGTTGGCGTAACTCTTCAATTTTCTTTTCAAGTTCTGTGAGTTCGGCTTCAAACTTTTCTTCTAAGGCTTGTTTTTTAGGGTCCATGCTTAACCGTAGAAAACGTAGCG
>Ga0272449_1000479_pt1 | contig 47312 bp, 63 predicted proteins | sample YNPCB0241_FD_198679 | JGI IMG/M metagenome (GOLD analysis project Ga0272449, IMG submission 198679) | Hot spring sediment microbial communities from Yellowstone National Park, WY, United States - YNP-CB-024-1 | ecosystem: Environmental > Aquatic > Thermal springs > Hot (42-90C) > Sediment...
TTAGACTTAAACTCATCAAATTTCTTGATTGCAGAATCGATTTGCTGACCAGCAGTTAATTTACGATCGACGAGGCTAATAAGTTTAACGTTACCCGTTACCATATCATTGTAAAACTTTTTAACATACGCAAAAGCCCGCGCTAACTCGTTAAAAACGACGATAATACCTTTCAACTGATTTGCGTAAGTTTTTAACTTCCTGATAATCTCTTCAACATTAGTGGTCACGGGCGCTACAGACACTGTTTCGACTTTAGGAACTGATTTCGGAACTTTTTGAAATTCTGTTTCTTCCTCCGATTCTTCTTCTGGTTCCTCTGGAAGAGGAGGAAGTTCAAAATAAGCGTACTTTTCTCTGAACTGAGGAGTTTCTGTAAATTCCCACCAAGGATATAATTCTTTGTCTTTCTTCAACAAACCACTACCGAATTCAGTATCTGTATGAGGGCCAAAAATATCTTTACGTTCTAACTTATCTTTAGGACCGGTCAACCATTTCCATTTCCTCTTTAGTTCAATATCATCCTTCGTAAAAGAATGTCCATCCTTACGTTCAATAACAGATATTTCTTCAACCAACCAAGCACTCCTGACAGATCCCTTATGTTTGAACCATTGAACCCTACGTTCCTCAGATAACACTCTCTCTTCAGACGGTTTACGCGGACCAAACCATCTGAGAACTTTCTTAGGATTAGATCTTGAAACTAAAGCCCATTCAGTACGTTTACGTTTCTTATTATATCTACGAACTAATTTTGCTTCCTTTTCCATCTTTGGTTTAACCTCGTAAACTCTTAAGAAAGGTGTTTCAAGTATATTATCGGAAACTTCAGGGTGTTCGTAAAAGAATTTTCCAAGTTCGTCTTTATACTGATCAGGGTCTACGTCAGGGTTTATAACGTTAGCAACGATTACTTTTGTACCGTCCTTAAGTTCACCGAAGATTCCTTTCGAATAAGAAGCTTTATCGTCGGGTTTACGACCGAGAGTTTGTTCGAGAGCACTGGTGTACGATACAGAAAGATCCTCGAACATTACAACTACCGGATCAGTTAACCGATTATCTTTATAAACTATCCAACGACCGACAGGAGTTATATCGTCTAATCTAATATCGCGAGTCATAGTTGTTAAAATTATTTGGTAGTTTTGGCGATTTCTTCAGCTTTTTTGGCTTGTAGTTCAGCTAATTCTTTTTGTAAATCAGCAATTTTTTCTTGTAATTCAGCTATCTGTTTTTGTTTCTCTTGAATATCTTCGTCTAGTCCGCCCTTTTTGCTGATTGGTCCGGTTTTACCCGGTCCTTTACCATGATATTTAGTAGGTTTCTCAAGAACTCGTTTAGGTAGTATATCTATAGCAGCTCTAGCTGCATATTCTTCCGACTCACCGCGTTCTAATGCAGATTCCCATATATGTTTGAATTGTCTACGTATTTTTCTTGGTACTTTTTTCTTCTTAAGGTAATCTAACCATTCTTCTAATGTTCTACCGGCCATCTTTTGGAGCGTAGCTTCTTTACGAATAACCACTTCTTCCGGAGTTAAAAATTGAGATGTTTCTATAGCACTGACAAGTCTTTCGAATTGTTCCGGCTCTTCCTTTGCAAATTTTATTAAACTGAGAACGGTGTATCCGATTACGTCTGGTAAAGTTACTTCAGGTATATTAGATTTCTTTTTGATTGGTCTGGTTTTACTCGGTCTTTTACTGCGGTTCTTAGTAGGTTTTTTCGGAACTTCTCTTGGTAATATATCTATAGCAGTTCTAGCGTATTCCTCTGACTCGTCTTTGTCGGCTATCTGTTGTGGTAACATTTTGTTGTCCAAACTAAACTGTTTTTGAAAAGGTTTTGCTTTTTCAAATTCTAGATAGTACTTACTAATATCGATCTTTTCGGCGGGTTGTAATTCGTCAATTTTGAACTCTCTTGCTTTTTGTATACCGCCGCTTTCACCTTCCGGTATATACTTTTTAGGAAGTTTGGTATCGGTAATTACTTTTACATCGCCCTCGTCCGGAAAACTCACCTTTTTATCAAAAATCAATTTCTCTTTAGTGCCGAGATCCATTACGTCCTCGAGTTTGAATCTGAACTCTTCTATAGCCATCTTTTTGGTAGGATACTGAAGATCACTTTTCATTTCCGGTTCTGATATATAATCTGATTTATTTGATTTAGGCGGTTTCGGATATTGTAACTTCTCGACTTCGCCCGGAGTTATATACTTTTCTGTGTCTATCTTTACTTTTGTTACGCTCATGTTTTAAACCTCCTTAGATAGGTTTCGTTACTTGATGAATTGGTCTCCATAGTTCAGGTTCATTCTTGTTTTTATTCGTATATTCATCGCCAGTTATATCGCCCCAGTCAAATTCTTCGGGTAAAAATTGTTCGATATAAATCTTTTCCTTTTCAGTTAGTGGTAACATCACTTTAACTTTTATTTTCTTACCTGATACTTTATATATCACCAACGGATCTTTGCGATAAAGTAACATAGCTTTCGACTTACCCGGAAATTGATCTACCAACTGATCTACAAAAGGGTCAACTTTTAACCCTTCTTGACCAGTTACAATAATAACACCTTCGCCGGTATCGCGATCAATACCGAAAATACCTTTTACATATTGAGCATCTAATAAAAATCGTCCTAGATGTTTTATAACAAGATCGCGGTGACTTACCGACGGATCTGTTTCTGTCAATAAAACCGGTTCTTTAGTTGGTAAAAGATCGTCGTAGTAAATTATCCAGTGACCAATATAATCCGAACCTTTCGTAAATTCGACTTGACCATGTCGTCTAATTATAGGTTCGGACAACTTCGGAATTTTTTTTGATTCGATAAAAACCGTTTTAATATTCTCGCCGTATCTTTCTTTGACTTTCTCAAGAGCGTTTCTCAAGTATGTCTCTTCGCCGAACCCGATCAAAATATCGCCAATCCTAGTAATGTACAAAGAAGGATCCCAAGGTACCGGAACATAGCTATCGTCGAATAGTTCGGAATACGTTACTTTAAGATCGTTTACGCTTATAACTTTTGGGATTCTTTTTTGATCTTTTTTGCTTAGTACCGCCATTACCGTTAACCGCTCTTGACCGTAAATTCATTTCGAATCGTGCTAAAAAACCATCTATTTCGTGCGCAATATGAATAATCAAAGTACGCAGTTCTAAGATAAAATTTGCTAAAAATCGTTTTATTTTTTTCATTACTAATGTTTTAGTATTAACAATTTTTATTTCAACTCTTCTTTTTGACCGATTTTCCATTGTTCTGACTTATCTTTGTAAAAATTAACCCGGTTACCAATTTTACAAGCTCTTCTTCGGATACCACACTAACCTTCTTATCGAAACAATGTGAAACAACTCGGATTAAGAAATGGATTGTCTCTTCGACAAAAGTTCGAATTTTTTGATCGATATCTAATGTTCGATCTATTTCTATGATAAACTCTTGATTTTGCTCAAAAAATTTGCCAAATTCTTTTAGTTTTTTTCGATGTTTTAACTCGCTAAATTTAACTGTAATTTTCATTTCTTTAACAAAGTAAATAAAATGTTGGCAAGTAAGCCCACAATTACTAGCGCAAATTCTATCGTCAAACGTCTCAAAAAATCAATGTTATTTTGTACTTGTTTGTTATAGCCGGCGCGTAGTTCTTTAATATCACAATCGTGGTTATTAGCGATAGCTTCGATTTCGGCGAGTCGTTCTCTCAACGATTCCACTTTTTCTAACCGTAAACTGACCTTTTCTAACTCAGCAATAAACCGTCCTTCGATAGAGTCTAATCTTTTTGACATCTCCTCAAGCTTAACAATAATGACCGGTACTTTTGACAAATTTTCGAAATCTTCTCTACGTTTTATTTCGAAATTACTCATCGATCAACTCCTTTCTCAATAAGTTACTTCACGAAAATGCCGTAGTTGTTGGCGTACAGATCGGCTATGTTTAAAATCATTGTACAACACAATCTCTTTGTTAGGTTCAAGTGTCGTTCCTTTCACGGTTACTATAACTGGTCTAGATGACGCGTTTCTTAGTCTCATTAAATTTACCTTTTACTTTAACCTATTTGCGATTTCTTGTAAAGTTTTAAAATGTCTTTCTTCGTCCCTAATTATACCTTCGATTTTAGATCTAATCTCGGGATCGTCGGTTTTATCTAAAAGTTTACGGTATTCAGAGATACCCTCCTCTTCTTCTTGTATAAGTTCGATAATGTCGTGTTTAAAAACGGACCGTCTTAACCATTTTGCACTAACTGACTTTTGAGGAACCATCTCGATGATAAAATATCTAAACTTTGCATTTTTGATCTCGTCTTTGGTAAATTCGCGAGCTACGTCTACTCTGAACTGAGGTACCGCAACGAATAGTTTAATGTCGGGTGTTAAAGTAACATTTGCTCTGTTAAACGGAATTTCTTTACCAAACTTCGCACTTAATAACTTGGCAGTCGCTTCGTGACCAACGTAACTTTCAAAATCATCTCCTAACTCACGGTTAAACGTTTCCTCGTTTACTTCTCTTATACGTAAATTTGCTTCTTCTGAGGCCGGTAACATACTAACGCTAAAAGTTGTGGTTATAACGTTTTTCATAAATTTACTCCTTACCTCCCTGTTACGTTAAAGATATCAAGTATGTTTAAGATTTGAGCCGTCATCTTACCACCCAAAGATAACGGAATTGGTATAGTACCAAATCCAGATCCCATCGGGGTATAGTTCCATTTGTAAGGCAAAATATACTTGTCTACAAAAGAGTTTATCATATCTATAGCCGTCTTAACTTTCGTTCCACGGTCTATAGATAAAGACAGACCGTTGTCAGAATACGATAAATCAGTAATTGCAACCGGAACGTACCTTTGTACGAAAGCGAACATAGCTGCCATCATCAAAACTAACGGTTCTAAGTCTGAAGGTAAATCGGCTATAGTAAAACTAGTCTGCGGCGGATATAAATTGAACGCTCTTAACCCAAGCCACAAGCCAGCCAAAATATCGTCGTCGGTTAACATAGCCGATAAAAACGGCGACAACATATTTCGTAATAAAGTACACAACCTGAGTTCTCTCGGAGACGGTCTTGTATACGCCAAATAATAAATCGTTTCCGAATAATCAGGTCTTACAAACCTAACCAAATAGTGGAACCCGTCTTTGGATGTAACCGGTACTTGAGCATCTTCGTACTCAGTTTGACTCAGCGGTATAGGATCAGTATTTAACTTAGTGTAGTCGCCGTCTTCGGATTGACTACGATATAAATTAACGCCGATATAAGGATCGGGTAACCCTTGTGATCTAGCCCGATCTATCTCTTCTTGTATTTCTGGAGGTATACGCCAATAAACAATAGTGTTAAAAGCCATGTTATTTGTTAATTACTTTAACCAAAATTGCGAATCCGTGTTCTGTTTCGACGCCACAAACTTTTTGCCAACGTTGTTTCTTAGGATTCCATGCCATTAGTTGTAGATGTTTTTCTTTCTCATCTTTCTCGGTTTCTGGCAAAACACCGTAAGGGTACACTTTAATATCTTGCTGAATTTTACCAACTTCTATTGTGAAAATATACTCTTTATTTGGGTCAAGTTCGTTCTCTTCGTGGTTAATCAAACATACTTCAGTGTTATCAGGAATCGTTAAAGCTTCGTCGGTTACTTCTTGTATAGAACTGGCTATCCTTGCTTTTAAAACTTTACCTTCGAGATAAATCTTGACGTTCTTCTGATCTTCGAGCGGTATGTTCTTTTTATCCCATAATAGTATTATGTTTTCTTTTGATCTTCTACATACTCTTGCGTTCAGCATACGTTTATCCTCCTTTCTCTTCGTCCTCAATCTCTTTTATTCGTTGTAATATCAAGTTTCGGCATACTATTCGTTTTTCGAGCAGCAAAATGTTACTAAGTAACGTTTTATCGTTGATATTTACTAAAAAATACTTCATAGAACTAACATTAGGAAGTGAAAACCACTTTTCTATAAGGTCTGCGTTTAATAATCTTAACTTTTTTTTTTGGACAGGAGTAGATAGTTCCTGCGTAGTTAGTTTTTCGAGTTCTTCCTTTAATTCTTTGAGATCTTGTTCAGCAGCTTCGTTAATAGACACCGCTTCTTTAACGACAGGATTTTCGCTAGACGTTGCTACAACAGCCACTTCGTTCGGATTTATGTCTTTGTTAGAAACGAACGGTATCTCGGGTGTTACAACCGGAGGTTGCTCAGTAATAATAGGAGACTCTTGTTCGATAGACGGTGTTATATAACCTGGGTCTTCGAAAATCTTAGGTTTCTCGGGTTCCGAAGGTGATAGAGCGGGAACCGTCTCTTCGATAACTGCATTTCTACTTGTGGTTTGTTGTGTAACTTCTTCGGCTTCTTCTTGAACGGTCAAAATTCCTTTATTGATAAGATCTTTAATCTTGGGATCGTTTTCCATCTCAGATGTAAACGGAATGCCGGTTTTCGGTATATAAAACTTGCCAATAATAAGACCGTTCCCTTTCGTATAGTAAATCTTTTTCATGCTCGACCTCCTTCTAGCTTAATAGTTTTACCTTTGACTTTTGTAGGTCTTTTGGCTTCAAGAGACGGATATAAAAGTTTAAGACGAAGACCTCTTCGTTGGACTTCTTCCCACGTAGGAACGTAATTTTCTAAAAAGACGAAATCGTTTAAAGCTTGTATCTCGTAAACGTTAGTACATTTGTCAAGAATAGACTGGATTTGATCAATCTTCTCTTGAGTCATAGCGGGTTCAAGATTGTGAGCTTTACAGTATTCGCGTTCTGCTTTGATACAGGCAAGAAGATTATCTAAAAAGACGTTTTTAAGATAATTTAACGCAGCAGTTCTGTATTCGAAATAGAGGAGCGGTATAAGGTTTGGAAATTTTACTTCGACAGTTTCTTTTTTGTTGTTTCTGTCGTTTTTCATCGCGTTACCTCTATTATAAAAATAGGCCCGCCAAGCCATGTTTCAGGCTATACCCCTTATCCAGGTTGATTTGTCGCGGGCCTCTTACTTGTCCGAGAGGGCCCTGCAATAATTTCTATCAGCCGCGCCAAAGCCGTGTTCCAGGCTGTCCGGCCATATTTCAGGCCAGTTACATCGTTAAACGGTTGTCGCGAGGCTATAACCTTTACTTAAGGTAAATTTTCTTAACCGTTTGACCTAATTTTTTCAAATAGCAGGGCCCTTGAGTTTAGTTTAACCCCTTATTCAGGGAACTTTATCCGACTATATTTAGTCTTGCAACACCGGCGGTATTATGAATACCCATGCCGATCTGTTCCCAAGCAACAATGTCAAATTGTTGCTGTGGAACGTTATCCCACACTTTAACTTCGACGGCTTTTCTTTCTGGTAAACGACCGAGTTTGTCTGGTGTTGTTACACAGTAGATGTAACCTTCTTCCAATTTGGTTGCAAGTATTAATCTTACTCCGTGTAACACACCAAATTGACCGGTTTCGATTATCACGTTTAGTGAAACTTGGTCCAAATCTTTTGCGTCCCAGCTAAGAATATCTTCATAATATGCAGGATTCATCAAATATACATAAGGAACAAGTTGCATTTTAGCAATGGTTGCATATAGTTTTGCGAAAGCGTTTCTTGCTAAAGGTCTTGTAACATCAATAGGAGTATTCGGGCTAACATCGGAAGCTTTCTTAACTAGTTTGAAAATTTCTAAGTCTTCTGCTATAGCCATTGCTATAGCAACACGTTCTTTTGCTCTGTCGAATACCGGGTATCTTCTGATCGTTATTTCTTCCCATTTCACAGTTTCGTTAACTGAAATTGGGAAAGTTGGAAATTCAACCCTTTTTACGTTTGTTTCAACGATTGGTGCTGTACCTCTTGCTGCAATTTTTACAGCACCGTACTCAGGAATATCGAGATCGTATACTGGAATCTCGCCTTGAGGAAGTTCGTCAACAAGTAACAGTTTTCTACCGACTGCAACATAGTCTAAACGGTTCTTTAAAGGTGTTTGCATTACAAAAGCTACTCTTTTTGCCCAGTTCGGAGAAGCAAGTAATTTTGCCCATGCTTGCTCTGCTATTTCTGGGTTTATAGGAACTGTTTCAGAAGCTGCCTTTTTTACGAAAGGTGTACCTGACCAAACTTGTTCGAAATTTGCTGGCATTTTTGTCTACCTCCGGTTAAATGGTCGTCTTCATATCAGGTTCGAGTTGTTAATATCGGGTTCTTTATTTCAAAAGTATCAAACATCTTGGATCATCTGCTGTCGGTTTTCTCAATAAATAACCGACGAATGTGTTGTTATTTGAATCGTCTGATACGGTTGTCAAGGTTCCGTTTGTTAAGTTAACGTATACTTTTGCCATTAACGGAGCTGTTAAGAAATCGTTCTCGTAGTTAGCTACGACAATCTCGGAACCGTCTGCTGCTGTGAAATAGTTAGGTGAAATTTCAACAAGTCCTGATACCACAACTGTTACTAGGCCGGAACCGTACATACCGTAGTCGTTTGAAACTTCGTTAACATATTGGTTTTTGTGTACTCTTACTAAACCGAGTACTTCGGTGTTTGAAGTTACGGGAACAACTTCGCCGTTTGCGTTCAATGTTACAGGTCTGCCCGCATATAACACAGCGTCTGATGCTGGAGGAAGTGAAAGTGATATATATACTGGGTGTTTTACTTCAATACCTATTTTACGGCCCCAACTTGTAAATGTTAATGCGTTTGCCATTTCTGTCTACCTCCGCTTATTTTTCTAATGATTTCTGTGCAATTTCGATTATATCGAGTTCAGTATCTTCGTTAGAGATAAAGATTTGAGGAATTGAAGCTTCTTTTTTCACTGGTTTTTCTGGTTTCGCAGGTGTTCCCTTACCAGGTTCTGGTAACTCTATAACCGGCAATTTTTCTAAAGATTTCTCTGCGATACCTTCTGTAGCTTTCTCAATTGGTTTCACCGAGATAATATCTATTATCTGACCGATAATGTTCAATTGTGGTAAAGCAAATTTGTTCAAAAGTTCTGTTAGTTTTGTTTTTTGCTCATCTTCTAATTCGGTCATTCCTGATATTTTATCGATAAGGCTTTCGATAACTGCTGCCTTATCTTTCTTCTCGGTCTTTTCTTTAAGTTCTGAAAGTTCCTTTTCAGCTTTTTCACGTTTTTCTTTCTCTTCCTCTAAAGCTCTCTTCAACAACTCGATTTTTGTCTTAATTATCTGATCCTCCGAAGTCGAAGATTGAATGTTTATGGTCTGAGTTGGTTCGCCAACTCCTTTACCCGGCAATCTACCAAAATATTGTTTGATTTTAACGGAAGGACCGGTTTCAAGTTTTTCGGCGCTTTCTTTAACTTCTTCAGAACTTATAGAAACGACAGGCCCTTCTGAAGGCTTTGGTATCTTTATAGAAGGAATTTCCTCTTCGTTAAAAGACCAATCTGCTTCTTTAACAAATTTTTGATTCTCCAAATAAGCTCTTTTTGCTAAAGTAGGTAAAACTTCTTCTTTCAACTTGTCGAAAGATCCTTTAGCCATTTTTGTAACTTGTTCAATAACATCTTTAGGCTCAACGACGGTAGGATCGTCTCTTTTGATACGTTCTTGTACTGATAAAGGTATAATATCACTGGCACGTACTTTTATAGCTTTATTCCCTTCAGAGAAAATGAAATAACTGTTCTCAAAAGTGTCTCCTCTTACATATGTACCTTGCATCTTTTTACCTCCCAATGATGCTGATGTTGTTTTTTCTGGTTTCAACTTTTGAGCCTTTTCAAATAAAAACTTTTCTTTACTTTTTCGAGGCAAAATTCCGAAATCTTCAGGAACCGGAATAGACCCGATTTTTTGATCGTTTACGTATACTTCGTAAGAAGTACCTTTCAGTTTAAATACATATGGTTCTGCTATAATTCTTTCGGGATACTCCTTTAGTTTAATTTTTTCGGGAGATTCGAGTAATTTTTTAATAGATTTGGTTTGATCAGTATCCTCGACCTTACGAGATTCTTTCTTTACAGGTCCTTGTTCGATAACTTCGGGTATAACATCTTTAGCTTCCTCTTCGACCTTTTTAGCTTTCTCGCTTTCTTCAACTTTCGCAGTCTCTTCCTCGGCTTTAGGCGCTACTTTCTCTTCGAGCACTTCAGGAAGTTCTTTCTTCTTCTCTTCAACCTTTTCTTTGACGGTTACTTCGATCTTAGGTGAAACTGTTTCGTCGATTTTTTGTAAAATCGGATCGATAACTTTGCGCACGTGTTCATCAACAATTTGCTTTACGCGGTTCTCTATTTTTGTCTCTATTGTCTTGTCAATAAGTTCGTCAATAGTTGTAGGCTTAGCAGGACCGGGATTTGCTTGTTTTAACATTGCCTCTTTTACCATAGCGTATTTCCTAAGATGTTCGATTAACCTCGGATTTTGAACGTCGTAGCTGGCAAATATCTGGAATATATAGGCGGTTGGGTCGGCTGGAACGTCTACGATAGAATCTTCTATAAACGTTAAACCGCGGTTAATTTCGTAAACTCTTCTGCCGTTAATAACACGACCTTTAATATAATCGGGTGATTTTGGATTCATGTGTTTACACAAGTCCTCTGGGGATCTAGCAACGCTGCCGCAAACTGAACATATACATTCTTGGACAATCACGGACATCGAGGTCGTTCTCAACTGACCAGACATAATACGGTTTAACAAACCCGGCCGTTTTTTCTCAACCTCCTCTTTATCTATAGCGGCTAAAATTTGTACGTATTTATCGTCAGGAAATTTGTGATAGACGGCGTCTAAAATAATACCGAAAGCTTTGTCGGGACTGTCCGAATCGTGGTTATAATAAACGCCTTTGCCGATAAAAGTATGGTAAGATTTTTCGATCTCAGCGTCTTCAAAGAAATCTCCGTTGTAATTTGACACGTCTGCAGTAATAGCTCTTGCGCGGTAGTATAGAAAATGCTCGGGATCCCACTCGAACTCAAAGCTGTTGTAAGGTAAAGTACCCGCTCTTACAAAATTATGCCAACTATGTTTCAAAGATTCAATTTGATTTCCGGTGTAAAAGCTTCCTATCGCTGTTGCTCTCTTTATGAACGCCATTGTTTTGATCCGTCAGAGAAGAAGATTCTTTCTTTTGTTTTTCGCAAATACATTCTTCTTTCGGTTTTTTACATACAGGACAAATATCAATTTGTTGTAAATCGACGGGAACTCCGTGTTTTATAAACGGCATAAGTTTGCCTCGCTAGATACGTTCTTATTGCATAAAATTAAAGTATACCTGTTTAGTATAGCTCGCTTGGTTTAGTTCCGATTATCGGTCCGTTGGTGTAATCGTAATATCGAATATCGGTTCTGATTCCGTAGTACGGAGGTTGATTCATATACGGAGCATCGTAAACAGTAGGATAATCTTTAACGTACGGATGGAACCGTGTAGGCGATTCTCTATAATCAATGATATCTTTTAATCTGACAGGAACAAACTTAATCTTGACAGGAATTCTCTTCTTAAAACTGCTCGAAAGATAACGTGATATTGCGGGAATAAGGATGTTACCGACTTTATAAGTAGGAATTTTCATTATTTAGCTTCTGTACCCGGACTTGGTTTAGTTTCGGCCGGGATCTCGGGTTTCGTTTCAGATTTCTCAACACCGACCGGTTTAGTTTCGGTACCTTTCTCGAGAGGTTCTGCTCTCGGAGGTATAGCCATCTTACCGGTCGGAGTAGGAATATATGGCGGAGCTTTCAATTCTTCCAATATCGATGGTCTTCCTGGTTTCGTGACGCGCTCACCTTCTTCCGCGCCTTTCTTAACAGCTTCGGGAACAGGTACTCCTTTGATAACTTCGTTTAGAACGCCCTTGTCTTTAGCTTTTTCTCTAATCGCTTCCCTATAAACCGGATCGAATACTGTAGATTGTTCTTTCTCAAGATCTTTCTTAACCTGGTCATAATCGAGGTTAAATACTTCACATATAAGTTTGAACGGTACTTCTTGTTTATCACGAAGTCTCATTAACAACTCGCGTTCAGCTTGTTCGTTGAGTAAATTACGTTGTTTCCATTTAAAGACAGGAAGAATTAAATTACCGTCTTTATCTTTGTATCCTCTGGCAACAGCTATCGGTCTAAAGACTTTGTTAAGAACAACATTTTCAACTCTCTTTCTAAAAGCGAGGTATCGCATCATAACGAGACGAGTACTAACCGTAGCTGATGCGTATGGAGAAACTGATCCTTTCAGAAATTCGTCGCTCGCCATCAAACCGACTAAAATACGTTTGTAAACAAATTCTAACAAGTTAATCGGATTTTCGAATTTACCGACCGGCGTTGGAAAATCGATATTTACAAACGGATGAGTAACAATAGTAAATGAAGGATCGCTTTGAGCTTGCATTAATAATCGTCTGATTTCTTCGATTTGTTTTTTACTCGGAATTATACCTTTACCGGCGTCACCAACTTTTACTAACTTAATCGGAAACATGCTTGTATCTATATACGTAAATAACAATAATAATAACTTTTCCTCGAGTAACAAATATTTTAGGACGCGGGTTACTAAAGAACTGCCTCTCGCTATATACGCGGCCGGTCTTCTTGACAAAACTATTAAGTTGGCATTATTTAAAATGTACGGTTTACCTTTGAGTATTGCTTCTTTGAGATCGTCCGGTATCAGCTGCGCTATAGCTCGATCTGTAGCTTTGGAGGAAGTCAAGATCCTTCTCAACTCTTCATCTGGTTTTAAAGCGTATACGACGCCGGGTCCGACGTACGTTTTAAACACTTCGATATTTTCGGGAGGATATTGTACGAAACTTTTCCAGGTTAATTCGGTATCATCCCAATCGCCATACCCTATCGCCTCACCGATCAAAAAATAATCGCGACCTAACTGCATCAAAAACTCATGTAAAGAGACACGTTCTTTGAAATCATTGTATTCCTTTTCTATTACTGGGTCTGGACAGCTTAATTCAAAATCGCACAAACTGAATTCGACGTGAGTATCAATAACAGATCCTACGATAGGGTGGTAGTTATAATAATGACGAAGACGACGGTTCAGTTCACGAATATTTTCCTTCGGGAATAATACAAGGACAGGGTCAAATAAAGGGTCAATGTAGGTTAAAGGAAGGCGCATCGTATCAGACCCGGTTCCCCAAACATCTCCGGCCGCGGCTTTCTTCTCGAAAGAAGCTTTCTTAAGGAGAGTGGCGTCTTTTATAGTTTCGCCGTCAGGAACAAAGTTAATATGAACGCCGGCTGAAGATGGCAACTTTTTCTTTCCTTCAGATTGATTTTCAGGTACGTTTTTCTCAGTCATGTTCGCCTCCTATTCATTACACATTAAAATACTGGTTTAAACCTTCTAAGTTTAAACCATATAGTTTACCGTCCTCGCCTTTAAAAGTACCTCTTGTTTCCAATGTGTTATCTTCAGGGTTATGTACAAATATCGTTAACCCTTTCTTAGAAATTCCGTCTCTAGTAAAAACAAGTACAACTGCAAAATAAGCTGGTACTTCGAACGTTGTTTTAGAAATTTCGACACCTTCAACGGATGGTTGCGCCTCAAAGACTTCGCCTTTTTGTGATCTATACATTAGATCTTTTACTTGAACAGTATAACCGGGAATATTTAAAGATTCGACATAATCAAAAATAGTTCTGACTGCGTCTACAACGTTCGGAGCAACTTCTTCAGTAGATTCTTCAAAAAATTCGGCGGGTGTTTTCTCGTCTACAAATTCTTCTTTTTCGGTCAGTTCGGTAACTACGTCTTTACTAGGTTGCTTTGTGTCTTGATTTTGAGCCGTTTTTATGCCCATCGGCATATCTTCCGGCGAATGAATGTTCTTACGAGATATTAAGTCTTTTTCCGTTAAAATACGATCAAACGTGTACAACTTTTTGACCTTACCTTCAAGTTCTTTTAAAGCAGATTCTAATGTGTAATGTTCACTAACAATTTCGCGGTCGACACCTTTTTGACCAAAGATACAATATTTATCAATCCATGGCATTATGAAATAATACTCGTACTTACTATCCTTAGATTCGCCCCATCCGTAATTTATACCGGGAATTGTTGGAGGTGTATCTAGATACGGCTGCGCATCTAAATAAATGTCTGGTTCAACTCCAGTCAGTTTTTTGAAAACCCTACGAATTTTGTTTAAATTATACCCGAGACTGACTAGAAAGTTTTCGATGTATTTATAACTGTACTTACCTTCGGCGATAAGATCGCGCATGTTTTGTTCGAGTTCTAACATTTCTTGCTGAGTAGAAGAACCACTATAAGGTACTTTTTGAAGAATACGAGAAATGTCCCAAGTAAAACCACTTTCTTTCTTAATATGTTGTTTTAAGGCGGGATCGCTTTCGTAATCAAAATAAATGTCGTCTTCTCCTAAGTCGGTCCATTTTAACGGTTTTGTCATTGTTAGATACACCTCCGTCAATAGAAGTCATTCTCCTGGTAAAAACAAAGTCTTTTCAGGTACAACAATTCTATTACCGTCAAGTTCAATTTCGTACATTCCGTCTTCCATAACTTTGGCTATTTTAACTTTACAAACGTTTATACCGCCGTCGTAATAAACTTCGTCTCCTTCATCATATTTAGAATAAAAACCTTGTTTTTGAACTTTCTCGATAACCCTCTTTATCTTTCTACTTTTTTTGTCTAATTGCCAAGATGAACCTGCTTTATCGAATTGAGACGGATCTACAAATCTCATCTCAAATACCTCCGATCAAAATTCTTCGCGAATAACCGAGGGTTTCTTTTCAATAGTTCCTTTTCCGAAGTACGGTTCTAAGTTGGTTGTGTGTGAAGAAACTCCGGGACCTGTTCCCTGAGTATGTTCTTGTGGTACAAACTCTTCGTCAAGTACACCAGGACTTGCTGGTAAACCAATACCGGGTTCACGACGCCAAGTCATAGACCCCCAAGGAAATCTTCTAGGATCAAATCGCCAATATTGTTTTGGTATACGAAATCTTATTGGGAAATAAGGACACAATCTTGGATCTTTTAAACGAAGACATAGTCTTTGACCAAAATCTCGTACTGATTGACCTTTCATTTTTGAATTATAAAACCTCCTTGTTCTACCGGCATAAAATCTGGCGATGCGTCTATAGAAATCCATCCGGATTCGCTTCTAGATACTATTTTTTGATCGCGTAACATTCGTAAAGCGCAACATAACGAATCAACACGATCTTTAGAATACTGCGGTAAATGATCGACTTTACTTCCCTTAAGAATTACTAACCGTTTAAGCTCTTCGAGAAATAAAGAATCGGGAATTAATGAGATCTTTTTCTGATAAATTTGCTCCTTTAAAAACGTATAATCTTGAAAGTTTAGTGTTATATCATAAGAAATTATACCGCTTGATGCAAGTTTCTGGGTTAACCATACAGAATTCCATCGGTCCGCGATAACGGCAACTATACGAATCTTTTTTGACAATTCAAATATTATTTCTGCAACGTTCTCAAAATCAACAACCTCTTCTTTAGAATAGTCGGGAGTCCACGTCAAAAGGAGATCATGTACGTAATACGGGTTATTGTTACGTAGTTCGCAATGTACTACGGAAATACACGCCGAATCGGCTTTGTGCCCAAGATCAACACCAACAACGTGCGGATGAGGACATTCTCTTACGGAACTAACAAGACGTTTTTTGACGCGAGATCCTTCTACATAATCTTCAAACAATGCAAGAGGAACAGAGTTGGCACATTCGTCAACTCTGTTAGGTAGTTCAATGAAAGGACTTTCAACTTCGGTAGGTTGACACATGTAACAAGTCATCGATCCAAAAGGATCTCTCTCGAAGTCTTCTTTAAACTCGATAGGTATAAGATGATCCTTAAACCTGAAATACGTTCCTGAAAAACAGGAAGGCGGTTTTACGTCCCAAGTAGCAGCTTTATCTGTATAAACGTGTAAATCGTCTAAGTACTTTTTGAATAGTTTAATAGAAAACGATTCTTTAGATCTTGGGTATGTAATAACGAACCCTTTATGACGATTTCCGAATCTTGAAACAGCTGATGTACGTAACAAACGATATAATTGTTCGGCAACATCTTCCTTCTCGGTTCTCATACCGTCGGCTTCATCAAGAACCCAGACTAAAACGTTACGCCCTTCCAGGCTGGCTAAGTTTGTGTGCCCGCTGAAGAGACGTATGTTCTTAGGAAAAATAACGATGTTTTTCTGTATGCTAACAGTATCGCTCTTGATAACCGGAGGTATATTTGACGAAATAACAACTTTATATTTTTGACGTAACCAGGGCCAGTTTTGGATCCTTCTTTTTAACATTTCAAAGAAGATTTGTGTAGCTTGTTCGCGGCTCGCCGCCACATTTATTATATCTATAGTATCGATATTAGAAAGACCAAAAGTTTCGGCGGGTGATTCTAAACATAACAACCAATAAATGAAGTAGCAAAAAAGCATTGAAATAATAGTGTCCTTGCCCGACCCTTTGCCCCATACAACTACAGCTAGATTCCTATTGTTGTCGAATACGCGAGTTACATCGTTACCGCACATAAATTCTACGAGGCGTAGCTGGCGAGCCGAAATTGCACGAAAATCCATGTGAGAAGGCGATAAAATAAAATCTTTTGCTGTAAGAGGAATTTCTTCAAAATGACTCAATTTGATCATAACTCGTTTTTGAGAAATTCGTTAAATAATTGAATAAATAGGTTTTTGTAGATAAGATCGTTTATAGAAGAATCTTTATGTAATAATTCTTCGATTGCATAAGGATTATTTTCGAGGTCCAAAGAAGCAAGTTTATTTATATAATGGTCAACGTACTTCCAGAAAACGTAGTCGTTGTATTTTTGACGAGCAAATTCGGCAAGTTTTTTCAATTCTCCTTTCTTAGTAGGCCATTTTTTACGAAGTTTCTCGATCGAACGAGATATCTCCTCGGGAGAAAGAGGACGATATTTCTCGGGCGCTTTCTTAACCCGCTCAATAAGTTCCTTTTCTGATTCTAAAGTTTGTTCAACAGTACTAATCTTTTCTTCGTTCTCTTTGAGGATCTGTTCTGCTTTATTGTATAATACACTGAGAGGATTAAAGTCTACAAAAATAGGTTTGAAAGTGGGTCCTTTAACTTCTTTTCCCGTATACATCGTAAAAGAAGTTCTGAGAATTTTGAGAACGGTTTCGTCTTTGTAAAGTTTATCCATAAAATTTACTAAAATATAGGCAGCTCCTATTTTTGTAGAATCGTCAGATAATAACCTATCGAATTCGTTAACAACTCGTTTTACCGCTTCAGACACTTTTTCACGCAACACTTCGATATTCTTCCATTCGGTCGGATAAAACGGAACAAGTCCTTCGAATTCGTACCTCAACTCTTCTCGCTCTTTAGCGATACTAGCGATCGCGTCTAGAAATTGAAAAATCGAATCTCTTAAGTTTACGAGAGCATCTCGTAAACTGGACGATTCTGCTCCTAATAAAGCTAAAGCTTGAGCTATCGTTTCTTTAAACACCTCTGAGACCGCGAGACGTTCTTTAGCCCGTATAGTTTGGAAAAAACCGATTTCTGTAGGCTCTATAATAGCTTCGGGTTGTTCCTTTTCGGGAGCTTTTATAGGCAATTCGAGTTCTTTGCCCTCTTCGGTTGTATAAGTAAGCGGTACGGTAAGAAATTTATCGGACAGTTTCTTAAAAACAACCATGGTATACCTCCGAGAAAAGTTGTTTTTATTGAAACAAAGATTATACCTCAAAAATAAAGTTATTCCTTTTTGGATCGTACGATACTTATCGCCCTTAAAAATGTATATACCCAATTGTAAGTTTCGGGAGCCGCGGTCTTTAACCTCCTTAAAGCGCAGCTACAAATGAGAGAAATGTTAAATACGGTACAGTTCCTTTCGGCAGCGATGCGGGCAAACCTGGTTCCGGCTAAAGCTTTACAAAGAACATCGTAAGCGTTCTGAGTACAAACAGATCTGATAACTTCCAAATGTTTTTCGGCATCTTTCAACAAATTTTTGATCGCGACGATTTTAGTACGACATCTTCTAAGTATGTTACTGACGGTAGGCTGTGACATGTTAACATAATAACCTATCTCGGCTTGAGTCCTACCATGTTGTAGATAAAGAGGATAATGTTCGAAAACTTTCTTTTCGCGTTTCGTAAAATAACATGTTCTACAAACTTCGATGATCGCGTAATCTGAAAAATCGAAACTTTTAAGGAAAGTTAGTATATCGCGTATGGTCTTAAATTTGCTCATAACCGCTCAGAATCCTCGGGTTTAAGTGGGCATAATTGTTTCAACATCAATATTTTATATTCTTTGTACTTAAATGTGTATACTTTTTTTGACGCCGAAATAAGTTTGATTTTCGGTAAATGAAATATGGTAAAGCTGTCGGGGTACCATTCACCTTTAACAAGATCGTTTTTCTCGCCGTAAGATTCAATATCTTTCTCATCGACCGAATCAATAACGGTTAAAGCAATCCCAAGACGTTTCAAATAACGTAATACGTCTTCCTCGACTATATAATATTCGTCGTATACAACTTTGATAGCGTATGATGTTAAATCGTAATTACTGTGTATTAGATAGTATTTCATACAGCTTATCCTTTCCGAAAGTTTTAACGTAGGTGTCGGGATCGTACCCTTGAGGTAAGTAAACGGTCTTGCATACAAAACCGAACTCTTTCAACTTAAAAGTAATTTCGGTACTTTTTGTACGACCTATAGGATCACCGTCAAGTAATACGAAACATTTATCAGTAAATCGGCGTAAAAGGCACATTTGGAATGGATTAATATTCGTACCTAACAAAGCACATACGTTAAAAATACCGTGAGAAAGCAAAACGAAAACGTCGAAAGGTCCTTCTACCAAAATAGCACCGTACTTGTAAATGAAAGGAAATGTTCTATGTAACCCGAACAGTAAATCCTTTCTGAAAGGTAACGAATCGTACTTGGACGAATCGTTTTTAGATTTCCTGAGATAAAAGGATACGATCCTACCGTAAAGATCCTTAATAGGAAATATGAGCCCGGTAGATCCTACAAATTTGCCAGGAATATCGTAGTTAAAATATCCAACAACATGATCATTAATAAGTAAACCTATCTCGAACATCTTAGCAATTTTGTCGGAAATACCCTTACTTGACAATATTTCTAAAAACTTCGATGTTTCTCTTTGCAAGTTTAAGTTGTTCATAGCTCAATTTAAGATCGAAGAACGATATCGGTCTAACTTCTTTGACGGACTTATCTGTTAACTCTTTACCGTAAACAGCAAAAACAATAGGAAACGATGTGTCGATAGATTCGATAGCTAAATACTTTTTATACTCGTATAAATAACAGATGCGATGTAATCCAAGTAAATGTATCTTTTTATCGGGAGATGCGTTTATAATAGATTGTACTTTTTTGAGTCTAACGTCTTCAAAATCGATCGATTCGCCGGGTACATAAAAAGAAACGCCTACAATATCGTAAGGAAATTCTCTCATTTTATAATAACACATTAAATACTCGGAGTAGTTTATGCCTTGAGGAACAATCATTGTTTTTACGTTTTTAAGATTAGGTCGTTGCGTAAATTCTTTATAAAATTCTTCTGTCATTTTCAAAGTCTCTTCGGCGTTACCTAGAACGTCAGGAACAACTATAACATCGGCTTTGATTTCTTCGGCAATGTCACATAATTTTTTTACCGATATTGATTTACCAAGTTCGTAAGCAGAGTTGTCCAGAATTTTAAATTTGGAACTCGACATAACGTAATTTTTGTATATTTCGTTTTCGCATAAATGACTAAGTATAAAAAGATAATCTTGATACTCGTCAAAATCGTAAAGATGATTCAGAGGAACTTCGAATGACATTTTCATAACACGCCTCCTTATAACAGTAATAATAATTGGTCGTTATCGATAAAACTTTTGACCGTAGATATAACTTTGTCATGAACATCTTTATAACTTATATTGAGATTGTAATTCTTTATGAGAACTTCCCAATTTATCTCGGTATCGTACTTAACCGGATCTACTAAACCAGCTTGAGCAAAAGCTAAAATACGTTCTTGACTAGTTGGATTTGAACTGTCCGCAATTCTATTTTCTTCGTCTACAACTGCGTAAGATGACCATGTCTTCGAGTAATCGACGCCTAAACCAGTACCGAGTACAACAATCTCGCCTTTCTTAAGGTTAATAAAAGGAGCGATGACTTTTATCTTGTTTCTACGGTTAAGTTCTGTAACATTGTTAATAGCTTCGACATATTCTGGAGTACAATCCCAGTAACCGTAAATATCACGTTGTTGAGCACCATAATAAACGACGTCACATTTGTTAGCTTCGGCGTAAGCTAAACAGATACTTAACAAAATGGTATTCCTAAAAGGTACGTATGTAATAGGTTGATCTTCGTTACCCTTGATCTCTTCTAAAGTAGGTACCTTTACATCGTTGCTAACTAGAGCGGTGCTTTTACCAAGCAAGTCTTTCATAAAAGAAATATCGACTACCTTATGATCGTAAACTTTTACACCGATCGATTCACCGATTTTCTTAAGTTCGTTTACTTGATACTTAGCCATCTCTAGCTCTATCTTGTGTTTCTGACCGTAGTAAAATGATATCGGATATATATCGTTCTTGAGAACTTTAACGACAAAATGTGCTAAAGTTGTTGAATCTAAACCGCCTGATATTGAGACTACTGCTTTCATATTTATTACCTCCTTTTCGTAGAATTATTAAACTTTCAGATTAGGTTCGTCGTTGAACCGTTTTCCGTCATCCTTTGATGATATACCGGATCAACATTGTAATGAGAGCGACAATGCTCAAAATAAAAAACATGTAACCGATTATTATCGATATAAATCCGGGTATAACCATATACGCTTTCGAATTAAGAATATTACCGTTTTTATCGATGTTGTTTGCGCCGGTTACGACCAAAAATAATCCGAAACAATATAACCCGATAGAAATTAACAGCCATAACCACCAACGCGTTACTACAAATATTATTACGCTCATCTTTTGTTTCTCCTTTCTAGTTCTTTTTCGATTTCTTTCTTTAAAAACTTTAAAAATTCTGTTCTTTGGTTCTTGAAAAACTCTTTAAAGAATATAAGATCGTTTCTGATAATTTTCTCGCCAACAACTTCTTTCATCCTGACAGCTTGCATTAAAACCCAACCTACAAGGTCAACTAATTCTTCTTCCCATTCGCGAGACATGTCGTTCAACAAATACGCGTCTTTGTATTTTTGACTACTTTTCTCGACTTTTTCAACGACTTTTTGTAGTAAATCTTTGAAAATTTTCTTGTTGTACATAAGTTTCCTCCTTGTCGCGAATTTTCCAACCAAATAAAAGTTTAGCGATAACTTTTTGGAGTTTATTGTACTTGCGAGGACTGTATAGTTTAAACCCGTCGATATACATCACTGATTTGATATTATCGCCGAAGTATCTACCTATAGGAAATTTCTGAACGATTCTTCTTTTCATAAACGCCTCCTTATACAAAACCGTGTTCGCTTCGATACCATTTACTGCCACGTTTGACTCTTCCGATATAAGCGATAGCGTTGTGTTTGTGTATAGATTCGAAACTCTCTACTTTGACACGGAACCACTTTACATGCTTCAGCTTTATAACTTTATCGGCGATTCGACGAGCAAGACCTTCTACAAAAACAGGATTGTCGTACGCGTGTTCCGTAACGTATTTTTCATCAGGTCTCTTAAGAATAACGTAAACGGGAGAGCTGGCGGACTTCTCAACAATATTTATTAATGTTTCAAAATATACCCCTGGTAACTTGTCGACTTCTACTTGTAAAGTAACCTCGGCACGTTGGTTATGAGCGCCTTTACCTATTTGTTTTTCGTGATCAATCATACAAAGTGACCTTGAACACGGACATACTGTTTGAACAGGTACCTTAACTTGAACAAAATATCTAAAAGGGGGATATATGATTGATACGGCACTATCATACAACATGATGGCTTTCTTTCGTGTCACGGGAGATACAGACATCTTCGCAAAAGGAAATTCTAGCTTCAAATAAATATCTTTAAGCTTAAGCCTACGATACAATCTTTTAGCAATTCCTTTAAAAGAACTAACAGTCAGAAACTTACCTACATGTTCGAACAAAACCTCAGGTAACCTTGACATGTCAACTCCTTTACGAATTTTGGGTAACCGAGCGTAAGCATCTACTTTAGCAATAACATGACGAATACCGACAACATCGTTTGTACCGGGTTTATAAATTATCGATATGGGTACTTCTAGGTTAGTAATACCGGCTTTATCAACGTCCATCTTTATAATATCAGGTAAATGTTGTTCATCTACTAAACCCTTTTGATCTTTCATACTCCGCAGCCTCCTTCAATTTTTCCCTAAGTTGGGAAGGATCTGTTATCTGAACACATGATCCTAAACGGTAACCTACTTCGCAATCAAAAGGAATATCGGTAAAAAACCCTTTTATCCTTGCTCCTAAAATACGAAACATAATTTGTAAAATCTCTTCCCCCTTATCTTCGGGTATCTCGTACGTTAACGAATCGTGTACAGTAAGAACGAGACAGCAACCTAAATGTTTGGTCTGTTCATAAACTAGAGACCCTTTATACATTGTGTAATCCGCTACAGTACTTTGTGGTAAAAAGTTAAGGGCTTGTCGTTCCTCGGCAGATCTTACCTCGAAGTCAGATGAGTTAATACCTGGGAATCGTCTGACCCGGCCAAAAAAATTCTGTAAATAACCCTGCTGTCTCGCCAGCTCAACAACTTCTTTATAAAATTGTTTTGATTTCGGAAAACTGTTAAAAAACGAATCTATAATTTTCTGAGCTTCTTCAACAGGCATCTTATGCTCTTCAGCTATAGATTTTGCGCGTCTTCCATACAGTAGTCCGTAAACAACAAATTTAGCGAGTCTTCGCCTTTCGTCGTCGACCTCTTCAATCGGAATCTTGAAAACTAATGACGCAATAGTCTTTAGGGGATCGAATCCGCTTTCGAATGCCTCTCTGAGTTTATCATCTTTAGCGTAGTGACAAAAAGCTCGTAATTCGGCTTGTTTAAAATCGATATGGGCAAAAAAGTAACCGTTTTCAGCAATAAATATATCTTGCACTTCTTCCTCTCGAGGAATATTCTGAAGGTTCGGATTACGTGAGCTAAGTCTACCTGTGCGTGTCCCTGTCAACGAATAATCAGTATGTAATCTGTTGTTACTGTCGCATAATTCGATAAAGTTAACAAAATACGTACTCAACAATTTCTTCTTTTTACGATAATCCAATATAAGATTTACAATAGAGTGATAATTCCTCAAATTTTCGAGAGTAAAAGTGTCGGTAGCCGGATTACCTTTTTCAGTTTTGTAAATAACGGGTAATTTGAGTTTTTGGTATAATATACGAGATAAATCTCTTGTAGAATTGATGTTAAAAGTTTCGCCGGCTTCTTCGTAAACCCGTTTTTCTATATCTACAAGATCTTGATTGAATTTATCGGTCAGTCTTTTCACATAATCAATATCTACTTTGATGCCTTTAACGCGGGTATCTACTAACATGTATATAGTAGGTATGTTTAGTTTTAAATGTAGTTTTTCAAGATTGTCAGGTAATAATTCGATAAGTTTTTGGTACAGAAGATAAGTTGCGTGAGCGTCAGCACAATTATATTTGAGAACAATTGTAGTATCGACACCGCCAGGACGATCTTCGTCGGCTAACGCCGTATAATCGCTTTCGTAACCACCTTTACCAAGATATTTCCATACGATACTCTTTAAACCGTACCTTTGAGCATTTTCATCTAACAAGTAAGCCATAACAAGAGTATCCCCGCACAAATTTTTACATTCCACACCTAGCTCCTTCTTGAGAAAAGTTAAATCGAATAGCGCGTTATGAAAAACTTTGGCAGATTCGTTTGCAAATACTTCCTTCAACTTATTAACAATCGCGTTAAGATCTTGATCTGACCAATACATCGAACCGTCAGGTTTCCTGAACGGAAAACCGAATGTTAGATCGCCCGAAGAAAAAGCTATCGTGAAAATTACGGAATCGAAAGTAATATCTGACGTTTCAATATCGCAACACCATAAAGGTTTCGTGTTTAATAAGTCGAGGTGTTTCAAAATTTCGTCTTTATCGAAAAGTAATTTATATTCTTCGAAGGACCAGTCGTAAGGATCCTTATCTAACCAGTTTACGACTTTCTCTAACGTCTGCTCAACAATTTTTATCTTGGACGGATCTCTTAAAAGAGCTGCCGGATGATAAGTAGGTATATAAATTCGACCATTTTGTTTAAAAGGTACTCCTTCTGAATTTTGTAAATTATACCGGGTGCCTAAGAACTTTTTAATAGCGGTGTTACCGAGCAACAGAACTAATTTGGCTTTGACTTTATCGAGTTCACGGTTAAGACGAGCTTCGCAACATTTGATCGCGTCTGACGAAGGAGAAACGTTGTTACCTTTATCATCAGTGGGTCTACAAGCTACAACATTCGTAATAAAACATTCGTCCCTATTGATACCTGCTTTACTTAACAGACCGTCTAATAATTGACCAGATCTTCCTACAAACGGCATACCTTGCTTTTCTTCTTGTTCTCCGGGCGCTTCTCCAACAATTATCAATTTTGCGTTATAAGGTCCGTGTCCAAATACAGGTTTCTTACCTTTTAACGGACATTTTTGGCAGATGATATTGATCTCTTCCATTTTCTAACAATCTCCTTTACTTCTTTTATAAAACCTTCGTATCTATATAAAAAGGCGGCTCCGTCTAGTTTTTCGTTCTTTAAAACTATGTACCATAACTTGAAACTAGGATGGTGCAACAAATATTTCATTAACCGACGATCGTTGGTATATACACCGGGAATTTTGCCATACTTGATATAAACGTTAAGGTTCATATTTTTCTTTCAGTTTACCAACCAAAGTTGACAACTTCAAAATAATAAAATTATTGCACGCGGAAAACTCTCTCAATGTACTTTTACTCAGGACAAAACTCTTTTTAGATTGTTTAACTTTATGAACTTGTTCAACTTTATCACCGAAAATCTTTTCATAATCTGATTTACGAATACAACACCACAAACGATCTACTTTAGCACCTTTAAACGAAAAAACAAGTAAAGGAATTCTTCCGACGGAATCTGCTTCCTGACTGATCTTGCTAAGCCAAGAAGCATCCAGTCTAAAGATAAAGTCGCCTTTAGCTGATCTTATTTTGCGCGATTTACATTCTATCAAAAACTGGAACGGTAAGAAAGGTACGTTAGTAAGTACGTCACCTTTAAGACCGCGAATACTTCCTGACTGAGGAACTCTGAACGTACGTTCAGACAGCGGAGTTTCTCTTTGCTGACCAGCTAATCTAAGAAAAATATCTTCAACTTCGTGTTCTAAACCGTAACCTTTACGGCTCATAGAACAATAGTTTTGTCTCCGTCAAGGTTTACATTTATAATTTTATCGGCGTGTTCCGATATTCTAGATTGATGTGTTATAAGTATAATTTGGACGTCAAGTTTTTCTGAGAATACTTTAAGTAGGTAACCGAACTTGGATTGATATTCTTTGCTTATATTACTGCCAACTTCGTCTAAGATAAACGGCATTTTGTACGACAAATATTTGACGAATACGAATCTTAACAAAGTAGATATAATGTTCCTGATACCACCTCCGTAACACATTAAACTGCGGGAATGGTTGTCTTTACTGATCTTGAACGTGTAACCTAACCGTCCGCCGGTAAACGTTTCTTCAACGCAAAAGCGGTAACCTTCGTTGTAAACAAGAGAAATACCGTCTGTTACGAAACTTTCGATAACGTTCTTTACGTTGTTGTTACTAACGGTTACCGATTCAACGAAAACGTTTTTGACTTTGCGAAGTAATTCTACACGATCTTTTAAATCTAAAATTTCTTTAGTTAGATTATTGTACTCTTTTTCCAATATGTCTCGTTTAGCTTTAAGTTGACTAATAATATCTTTCATAGTTTACTTATATGATCCTCGACAAATTTTTTTACTTTCGCCAGTTTAGATTGAATCTCGTTTATCTTGTTTTCGTTTTCTTTGATAACGTTGTCTACGTCGGCTACGGATATACCTAAAGATTCAAGTTCTCTGATATATTTTTCACGTTCTTTCAGAAGAGTGTCTAAAGTAGCTCGTAAAGATGCTCGCTTTTCGCGTAAACGTATAATATCGTTCTTCAGAGATACTATTTTATCATACGTTTTATCCATAACAATGCTTCCTCCTTAACTCTTGGATCGGATGGGTAAAGTTGGCTCGCCACCTCTTCGACTACTGACTCGATACTGTAAACGCGGTTAATACAAGAGTTGTCAACTTTAGCAGCAAATTCGATGGTCTCCTGTTCGAAAGAATTAACCGTGAAAGATACGTCAGGAAATATGTTTTTCTTATACTTGATAGAAAATGTAGAAGGTTCAAACATAAACTCGAAAAAACCTGATCCGTTATATTCTGCTAAACTCATTTTCATTAAAGGACCTGGATTGAAGAAAGCACAGTTTTCGTAAACCTCGATAAACATATAATGAAGATCGCCGCACAAAAACACGCATTGACGAACTTTTTCTGCTATTGAGCGCGTTAACATTGTTCTGAAAGGAAAAGGTTTCGGCGATATTAAATTATGGGATACTACGATACAGTTCTCGAGATTGTCATATAACGACTCGTCGTGATTCTTTGTAGGATATACGACATAGACGGGAATACCGTGAATAATATTATGACCGGGTTTAAGAATTTCGACAAGTTCAACTTTGGCCAAAGTACCTACAGATGTCCAATCGATGCTCTTAGGTTCGTAACCTACAAGATCATGGTTACCGGGAACAAGATAAATCTTCCTTTTATACTTATAGAGAAGATCTACGACTTGGTTAAAAAAATTGATATCGTCGCAAATATATGAATCGAAAAAATCGCCGCCATGAATAATAAAATTAGAGTTCGTCGATAATATCGTTTCGACTCTGCCTAATAATATCGAACCAAAATTGTCAATATTTATGTTTTGAGAAGGCAAGCTTCTTAAATGCCAATCTGTTGTATAAATAAAAGTTATCATATTTATGCTCCTTCCAAAATACCGTCGAAGATAAAATCGATAGACTCGCTGGTTAAATGGGATCCACACAAGGGGCAACGAGCTAACTCCTTAAGAAGTGTAATCAGCTCTGTTACTTTAACATCGATCTCTTCGTTTACCGACCTTAAAGACGCTGAATAAGATGAAATGCGGCGATCTATTTCTTTCAATTGCGATACTTTAGGGATGATTTCGGAATATAATGTACAAACGTTCAAGTAACCATCGAAATCTACAGAATCTACTTGATCCAGAAGGTGTTTAATAGATGCTATTCTTTTATCTAAATCCTTTATCTTATCCCGGTAAAAAGAAAGTGTTCGGTTACGCTCTATCAAATCGTTTACTCTCTTCTCAAGTCTTTCGGATTTATTAACCAATTTCTCTAACTTATCAACAAACTTTAGTCTGCTAAGTCGGTCTTTGACATCGCTCTTTTTACGTTCAAGTTCGTTGATTCTGTTTGAACATTCCTTAATCTCTGAAGCTATTTCTTTTATAACTTCGTTTAATAAATCGATACCGACAACTTTACTAATGTAAGCACTGCGCACAGTAGACGGATCGTGTATCAAGAAGGAGTTACTGTCTTGAGGTCCGATGAACGCTGAACAATCTTCTAACGAAGGTAAAGACGTCAATCTTTTGACTTCGTCAGGATAATCTTTGCCGAAGTTGTCGAATCTAAATTCTTGTCCGTCCTTTCTGATAATGACGGAATTAACATCGTCTCCTTTTATTCGCTCTAACACGAATTTATCTGTATGGATTACGATTTTACAAGAATTGGCTCCTTTGCGGATAAATCCCGGATCCCATTCGTTGAATAAAGCAAATAAAATCGCATTGAAGATCGCGGTTTTACCGACGTTAGTTGGCCCAATTATACAGTTAAAATGAGGATCAAACTCTATAGTCGTGCTCTCATGAGATTCGAAATTTTCTATATGAATCTTCAATATCTTCATATCTATATTCCTGTAATTATAGTGATAAATACTTGATTAAATCGTCGGTTCGTACGGAATCATACAGCTCGTCGTAACTTAACCAAGATTGATCGCCAAGAATGTATTTACGACCGGATTGAGTTATTATCCCTTTTTCTAATAAATAATCAATAATTGACTGTTTCTCGTCAACTCCTTTTCCGTAGTAAAAATTTAGTCTAACTTCTTTGTACGGTATACCGACTTTGTTCTTTACAACCTTAATGACGATTTGGTGTCCTATCTTGTTCTTGTTCTCATCTTTTATAACCGACCCTTTCTCGACGCGAATACGCACGGATGCGTAAAACTTAAGAGCGCGGCCTCCCGGAGAATCAGTTGGATCACCGAAGAACATTGCCGGTCCTCGTTCAATCTTCTCCCGAAGTTGGTTTATAAAAATTACAGTACATTTGTTTTTCGAAAGAACCGGTGTAATTATCCGGAGCGCTTTAGATAACATTCTTGCTTGAACACCCATAGTCTGATCTTCTATCTCGCCTTCGAACTCGCTCTTGGGTACAAGAGCTGCGGTCGAATCGACTACGACAAGGCTATACCCATTCTCAGCAAGAACCTTAATACCTTCAAAAACTTGCTCACCATAATCAGCTTGTAAAACAAGCAAATTGTTATCTATACTAGGTTCTGACACGAAAACACCTATTTGACTTGCCCAGTTAGGATCAAAACTGTTCTCAATGTCGAATAGCGCGACTTTTTTACCAGAACGTTGAGCCGCGGCAAGAGCGAGTAAACTAATATAAGATTTACCGCTGCCTTCGCTACCAAATAACTCAATGATACGTCCAACTGGGTAGCCTTTACCAAGGGCTTTATCCAACAAAACTAACCCTGAACTTATATACTCTAAACCATCCTCTGTAACAGGTAATAAACCTAATTTTTTGAGGTCTTTTAATATCTCGTCTGTCATTAACTAACTCCTTTCTTCCTGAGAAACGGTATGTCTGTACGCGGATTAACGACTACTTCATAACCTTCTGGTAACGGAATAGCATCTGTAGGATCAGGACTAAAATAGTAGATAAGATGACTTTTTGTAAGACTGTCGAGTTTACAATGCAAAAAATAAAATTTTTTACGTTTCTCACTATAGTAAACGCAAATGTTTTTTGGATCAGAATTCGAGTTCATCTAAATCGTTAATCTCCTCTATAAAAGGATTTTGTTTCTTGGGCATAGTTTGTGGGTTTTGTGTTCGTAATTGAGGCTGAGATTGGGGTTGCTGAAATGATTGAACTTGCGGTTGAGGTTGTTGCATTTGACGAACTTGAGTATTAGGTTGAGGACTTACAGATACTTGCTGATAATACTCAGGAGCCGCGCCCGATACAGTTGAATATTCCGGATTAACTGAATGCACTCTTCTGATATTGGCTCTCTTAACATCAACAACGTTAAGATACTCTTCACCGTCAGGTGTAGTTACCGAACTAACGGTAATTATAGCGGAAGCTCCTATAAGAGAAGATATGTCAATTGTTTCTGATCTTAGATCCGCTCCTAAAGCTACAAGCCATCTGAACAATTTCGATTTAGGAGTTCTTGCGTTCTTGGAGCATATACCTGATACAGTAGTTTCGTACCCCGGCTCAGTTATTTCGAACCAAAATCTTAATATGGGTCCGTATTTACCTTGCAACTCTTGCACATCTTTGAGGATGGCCATATAATCGCCTTCCTCGATGACTTTTTGTCTTGGTATTTCGACTATTATAGCCATGTGTTTTACCTCCTTTTATTTAAGGTTAGAAAATTCTACTTTTAGAACGGCATCTTTAAGAGATGGTTCAAGATTTAACATTGATCTTACTGTTAAGAATTGTTGAACCAAATTATCGTTCTTTGATTTAAGTTCGTCGTAAATGACGGTTACTGTTTTGTAATAGGCGTCGGCAACAGCTACTTCTCTCTCTTTCGCTTTTATACGATCGACTAGATCTTTAAGCTCATTGTTGGCAACAGCTAAACGTAATTCGTTAGACTTTAAAGGTTTAACGTCGTCGCGTACTAAAATTTGAGACAATTTCGACTCGTATTCGCTTTGAAGTATAGATAGTTCGGAATTTAAAGTAACGCGGTTCCATATCGCTTCTATAAGTAAAGAAAGGACACGGTCGCGGCAACTCTGTATTTCGTAAAACTTTTCGTTAAAATAATTGAGACCTAACGATAAAGGATCTTTCTCGAGTTTTGTACTTTCACGAATAGTTTCTAATTCTTTAAGTCTTGAATTATAATCGATCATTTCTGTTCACCTCCTATTTCTGATGGTAAAAACTGTTTAGCTACTTCTTTCATATCGTTTGCTACGCACCTGAACACTTTTTTGAAAAGCTCGTTAGATATTTCGTCGAGATCTTTATCGTTATCTATATCAACATCGGCGGTTAATTCTGTACTAAATTCCCACGATTTATAATCATAACTAATTTTTCTTGTGTATCTTTTGGTTATTCTGACTATTTTCATTTTTAAACACCCCTTCTGGTATTGAAAGTTTCGATATGTAACCTAGGAGACAAATTAAACCGGTGTTTTAGGGCAAATTCCCAAGCTAACGGTAAATGTTTAAGATATACATCGCGGTTCTCGCCCCTGGGCATTATCCATACCTTAAAATTAGGAACGTCGAAACCTTTAACGATTGACAAGATGAAGTTATCGTCATCCGCGTCGTTGTATACAAACTTAACAGCGTAATTTGCGTAACCTCGAAATATCAAATAACTTAATAGATGCGGCGCGGTATCGACCTCTTTAGTTTGAAATTTTGGGTTCTTGGGTGAAATTGTCCATAAAGTAACTTTGTTAACTAAATGATCGATGGTTGAAGGAATACAAGTACCGTTAGTCTCAATTTCGATAAATAATGGATTAACTTCGTTTACGATATAATCGATATATCGGGGACCGTTACCAAAAAGGGGTTCGTTACCCGTAAAAACGATCAAAGGATGATTCTTCATCAAAGAAATATCGTCGGATGTTAAGAGACGATTTTCTTCACGAGCATATCTGGAATCGCAAAAACAACACGATAGAGGACAACCTGTAGCAAGACGAACGAAAACTCTGGGTTGACCAACGTTAACTCCTTCACCTTGAAATGAGTAAAAAACTTCGGTCACAAATATATTCATTTCTCCTCCTTTTCGCTAAAAGCTTCTTTCATTAATGATAAAGCGGATGTCCACGGCCCATACTGTTCAACAACTTTAACAAATTCCTCAACATCATGCTCTCTAGTAATTGTAATCTCGTCGCGTTCGTTACGTCTGACATGTAACAATTCGTGCAAAACAAGAGCCTCTCTTTGCGTTTGATTAAAGACGGACCAAGCATCTTTATTTATAAGGATTACGAGATCAAGATCTGTAAGAAATTTCATTAAAGGACTCGTTTTGATAACTTTACCGTAATAACGAATATTACGACCAGATACGAGTAAAAATTTAACTTTGATTCCTGATAAGTTGACGGAACGTAATAAGTTTTCGCCGATTGTGTTTAGTTCTTTCGACTCTTCGAATTTTATCTTTTCTTCTTTTTTCATCGATTACCTCCTAACGATTTTAACTTTTCAATAACTTCAATAGCTTTAGTTAAAGTGATAATCTCGTTATTTTCTATGAAATCGTCAAACTTCTTCATTACCTTGAAAACGTAACCTATCGGGTATTTTCGTAACATGTTATGAAAAATTTTGGCACTGATTGCGAGCAAATAATTCTTATAATTCCTCGAGCTGATCGTATTGACAGTATGTTGTAATGAAGACAAAACAATCTTAAATTGATCGTACCTGGCAGGATCTATCATCTTAACAAATTTAGCTACGTTGCCGAACACTCCACATCCGAAACAATAAAAAGTATTTGTTTCAGGATAAACAGTAAAACTTGGTCGGGTATCGTCATGGAACGGACACAATCCTTGGTAAACTTTACCAACTTTCCTTAACTTGATACCGTAGGATTGTACTGCATTTACAATGTCAATCATAACTTATCCCGCCTTGCTATAATATATAAAAGAGAAGTTTGTTAAAAGTAGTAAACGTTATACGGAAACGGTAATATCTGATATCTTAAAAATACTAAAATCTGCTCGCAATGAAAAGACAGGACGTTCCCCGTCCCTATCTTTCAAAAACTTACATTTCAATAAACAAGTAGGAGCTACTTGTAACACGTCGGGATCGTCTATACGGATCGAAAAAACAATGTCGGCATGTTGTATCATCGAAAAAGCGAGGGCAATATCTTGAGCTTCGTAAAATTCGCGATCGCGCTCAATTGCTTCTCTTCTGACCTGAGCAGCTGTCAAAATAGGAACGTTGTACTTACGAGCAAGGGATCTTACTTTAACAGTCACGGTGTTCAAACTTTCCCATAAAGATTTGAAAACAGTATCGCTCTTTATAATCGTAAGGTAATCAATAACGACAAAATCAGGTTTAGGCTGAAGTGAAGCTAGTTTAGAATCTAAATATGAGACCGTACATTCGGGACAATCTACAATATAGAACTTGTTAGGTAAATTTTCCATTTTGCTTATACGTTCTTCTATCTTTTTCTTTTCTGAAGGGCTAAGATCGTTCGACTTAATCTTTGCGTAAGGAATCCCCGTACATAAAGAATAGAATCGACGCGCAATCTGAACGTAAGGCATTTCTATCGAGAAGTAAGCGACATTATAACCTGAAGTAAAAATATTGTACGCGATGTTAAGAAGTAAAGTACTCTTACCTTCGGCAAAACCTGACACTATTATAATAAGTTCGCCCGGCCTAAATCCTTTAGTAGCGTTATCAATTACCGAATAGCCCGTTTTAATACCGGTTACGCTTTTGAAGACGGCTTCGTGTACATGTTTACTGAACACGTCAACAACTTTCTGATGATCGGTATCAGGAGCCAGCAAAACAACATTCTGAATAGATTCTAAAGCTCTATTTAGATCGCCTTCCTTTAAACAATAAACGGCTTTACGTAGAGATGTTGATAGTAGTTTCGACAGATACCTTTCTTTTGCTAAAGCTAAAGTTGTTTCAAAATCTTCGGAAACTTGACTTGATAAAACTTGATCTACGAACAACAAGAATTTGGTCCTCTCGTCATCGTCAGAAATGTAAGTATCCGCAAGATACGCCATTAAATTACCGACGTCACTTAGATTACCATTAGTAGACGAATTGTATAGAAAATCGAGAAACTGAACGAATCGCTTCTCTTCTTTGGAACTGAACCATCTGAATGAGAGACCTTCCTCTTTTGCCCTTTGATATAAATTCCGGTTCGTAGCAAGGGCTTTAAGAAAACTTTTCACTTCTTAAACCTCCAATCGGTTACTTTGCGATGATCTATAAAGTAAAAACATTCGAAAAGCAAAGAATAAAAACTTTTGCCGAAAATTTCGCCGAGACCGGCCGGATCTAAGAAAGATGTAATTACAGTAGGATTACCTTTGCCGTATCTTGACTTAATCAAGGCTTCGAATTTATCGATCATAAAAGGAGGAACGTCGTAATGACCGAAATCGTCTACAATAAGGAAATTGTAGTTTTGGAAATAACGATTTTCTTTAAAATAATCGAGCGCTTCTAAAAAAGAAACGTAATATACCGAATATTTGGTTTTCCGGATAACCTCTTTAGCGAATAAACAAGCTAAAGCTGTTTTAGCACTTCCGTGACCACCGTAAATATAAAAACCTTTGCCTCTTATCTTAGGACTATAAATCCCTTTGGTAATAAGAGCATCGATGTACGACAAAATCTTCTTTTTGGACGATTCTAATTGAGGACTTTTGAGATCGTCGAGCTCAAGATCGCGATATTGTAAAGGAATATTGGCGTTGACTAGCTCTACGTGCAAAAAATACTCGTCGCGTTTAGTTTCGTAAATTCTTTTAAGATATTCTATGTCTTCGGGTTTCATTACTTTTTAGGAGATGGTAAGTATAATTTTTTAACAATGGCGTATATATGTTTCTCGATACGGCCTAGAATACAATTTGTACAAATGCCAAGGTCAAGTTTTGTCTTAGATGATTGACGAAGACAAACGTTTACATCCATAAAAGGACACTCGTTCAATTTGACTTGATCTTGTTTGGTTTTTGTTTGATCTTGTCTAACTTTCATTAGAATACCTCCGGTGTTCGTACAACAACGTCAAGTTCTTTACCGTCGTAATCTTTGATAATAACCCATCCTACTACGGATTGTATCCCTTTTTGTAACAAATATGAACTTTCTCGTTGAAGAGTACCTGCCATAACAGCATAGTTATTCGGAGGATAGGACCATACACCTAACATGTGCAAATGACCAACAATAAGAAATGTGGGTCGTTCTACCAGATTTCTCAATATCTTTTGTACCATATATGTCCACGCATATGACGGAGATCCTGACCCATGTACCATAAGAATAGACCATTTGTTTAACGTCAATTTTGCCATATGTCCGTAATATTCGCAATTAACGACTTCACCGGCAATGCGTTTCATAGGATCATGACCTATTTGCCACGAACCTTTCAACTTCTCTTCGTGATTCCCTATAACTAAAATTTTACGCATAGATTTAGGTAGCTTATTAAGAAATTTGATCGCGGACTCTTCTTGTTCGTCTATAGACGGTTCTATAATATCCATAGCTTCTACTTTGTACACGCCTAAACCTTGTAACAAATCGCCGGCGTGTAACATAGTCTTAACTTTAAATTTTTCGCAATCCTCGGCAAGTTTATCAAACGCAATAACAGACCATCCCTTAGACCCGACATGCCAATCGCTTGTTACTAAGATAGGTAGCTCAACTTTGCCCAAGACTTTGTAATATTTATCTTTTTCGAAAGTTCCATACCTTACAAGACCTATTTTCTTGACAGTTCCCGAATAAATATGTTTGATATCGTAACCGTCCTTCTCAAGCTCTTTAATAACTTGATCTATAGTGTACTCGGATAACAATAAACCTTTATTTTTGAGCTGTTCTTGTATATCTTTTATAGATATCGGGAAAACGCTGTCAATAAGTATACGTAAGATGTGTTTCTTTGCTTCCGTCGCGGATTGTAATAACAAGTTTTTGATCTTCATTTACAACCCTCTCGTACTGAATTTTTTTCTTCGTCAAATAATTTTCGAGGTTCTTCAACCCTATCTTATGTCCGTAATACTTCGTTTTACCTACCGAAATATAGTTTTTGAAATAGTCGGACATGGCGCTGCGTAAAGTGGAAAAATTTACGTTTTTGAGTATGTTGCATAGTTCGTGCGAAGTAAAAATTTCGTCTTTGTGAGAATAAAAATATGATACGATTCTGACAAGGGTAGGTAGGTTTCTGTATTGATACCATCGATCGAAAGGAGGCAATTCTCCGCGGTAGGCAAACGCTCTACTTATTCGGTTATAACTTTCTACCTTAAATATTACAACGTAACAACCCCGTAAATCGTAGTTATATAAACGGGTGGAATATATCGGTACGAATTCGTTATCTTTATCGATACTTTTTTTACGTTTAATAACAATGTCCCGTATGTTCATTACAATCAGTCCTCCGTACAGTTTACAATCTTATACAATCTTAGAAGCTTGTTCTAATCCGTGGTAAATACCTTGTCTAATCTTTGAAGGATCAAATTCTAAAGAATCCGATATTTCGTACTCGGGTTCTATCACTTTTATGTCAATCTTTTTGTAATCTTTGTAAGAACCGAAAGTATCTATAAGATCGTTAATTGTTAACGCCGTTTCTATATCGTTAATGTAAATTTCGTTCAAAAGGATATCGAGAACGCGCATAAGCACTTCTATAATATTACTGTATCTTTTATACATAGTATTAGGATGTCTCGGAGAACATAGTATAACGTAAATCGTATCTGCTCCGAGATCGATAGCTTTCTTCAACGGTATAATATCTCTGACACCACCATCAACCCATTGCTGGTTGGATTTATCAACTGTCGTAAAGAATACTGGAATAGTACATGAAGCCAACACATCATCCGCGGTCATATCTTGTTTGTTGACGTAAACGATATTACCGGTCTGTAACGATACTTTACCTGCGTAAAAATCGATGGGAGATTTTAGTAATTTATCTTTGGCAAAGAATTTGTTAAGTATCCTCCGGAGACCGTCAAATTCGTAAATACCGTTTCGTAAGCCCAACAAACATTTTGTATAATTTACAATACTTTTTGTATAAATGTCTGAATCTTTCTTAATATTAAGCCAGATCTCATGTAAAAGATCGATGTCTTGTTGAGCAACAGCAAGACCTTGTAAAGATCCTGTAGATATGCCTATAACTATATCGGGTGTTATATTCTTAACCTTACATAACCAAATAAGAGCGCCTACTTGGAAGGCTCCTTTAGCACCGCCACCTGACAGTACAAACGCTGTTTTCATACTTTCCCTATAGTAACCCTTGGCGTACAAAATTCTTTTACTTCACAATAGTTACATAGTTCTGAAGGTTCAGGTTCTGGTAAAATTCCTTTGTTAATAGCGTTATTTAGTACTTCTAAACGCTCGTGTATGTTTACAGGATCTTCTTCTACATAAACAACGCTAAATTTTTTGTTAGTAAGAACGATGGCTAATTTTTCGACGGGTAAATCTAACATTTGTTTATAAATGTTAAGTTGACGTCTATACCAAGGTTTAACCGACGAACTCGTCTTAAAATCGTATATAGTTTTTGTCTTATAACTGTACAAATCTAACGTACCCGTTAACAGAAAATCACCGAACTTTTTCTCCATCTTATATTCAGATAAATATCCCTGTTTAGTTTTAAAATACTCTGATAATCCTTTATGTATAAGAGTACCGTTAACAGCGGCTACGATCGTATTTATATCTACGAAATAGTCTTTAGTAAACTGTAAAGCTGATCGTCTTAAACAACATGTTATTTGGGAAACCGAAAATTGAGGATGTTCTTCGTAATAACGAATTTGGCCGGTAAAATAAACGTCTACGACGAATGACGGAACGCATCTTGTAGCGCATTCTAAACAATCCTTTAACGATACTTTGCCTTGGGAACAGTTGACTCCTTTAAGCATCGCAATTATTCCCACCTTCTAATAATTATAAATGAGATGTCTGTTCTTTGTAGTAAACTTCTAACTAATTTTTGATTAACCATAATGCGGATGTTTTCAAGTAAGATGAAATACCTAACTCTTTAGCGTAATCTTTGATTCGTTCAATCATTTCCTCTTTTGTTATATTTGGTTCGCTAAGTCTTATTTCCTCAACAAATTTTAAAATTTTACCTACCCACGGCCCAGGTGGTAAATTAAACAATCCAAGAATTTCGTCTCCCGTTATGAACCTGGGTTCAAAAGCTTTTTGATATCTCTCTTTTTGTTCTTTTACCCGTCTTTTCAAATCTTCGAGGTTTTCTAATGATTGTTGAACATATTCACTCTCTGACGACATAACATCGATTGTAGCAAATTCTAAAATTTTTTCCAATAAATCTCCCATTTTTGATATAAACCGTCTAATCGCGGCATCGCTCCATTCTTTGGTATATGTGTGTGGTACCATATGTAAAGAAATCCTTTTTACCACTTCTTCAATAATGTGATTAGGAAATTTTAACCTTTTAAGAATTTCACGAGCTTGTTCACTACTTAAATTCTCGTGGCCTATAAATCTTGCAACGTTATCTATAATAACTTTCGTTGCTGGTTTTGAGATATCGTGAAGAAGAGCAACAAGCCGGTCTACTAAATCGGCATTTGATTTCTCGACAGCATTAAGAATATGAGTCCATACATCCTCTCTGTGATAAGGAGAATCGTGAGAAACGCCGTAAGTTTGAGATAACTCGGGTAAAAACTTATCTAGCAAACCTGTTTCTCGTAACAACTCGAAAGCTCTTTTTGGGTTAGGTCCTTCGAGTATTTTTATGAGTTCATCTCTGATCCTCTCAGTTGAAACAATATCCAACCGGTCCACGTTCTTCTTAATCGCTTCTAACGTTATAGGATCGATATCCATACCGAATTTTACTGCTTGACGTATTGCTCGTAACATCCTTAACGGATCTTCGAGAAACACAATCTCAGGGTTGTCTGTTGTAGTCCGGATTATACCGTTCTTGATGTCTGTCAAACCCTTACCAGTAGGATCAATGATATCAAATGTTTCCAAGTCAAGATATAACGAGTTAATTGTAAAATCTCTTCGGTAAACGTCTTCGTCTAAAGATCCGTAGCTAACAACTGGTTTCCTACTATCTGGATCGATGTAAGCTTCTTTCCTAGGAATAATAACATCAACGTTAACACCGTCTATGTTAACTTTACCGGTACCAAACTCTTCAAAGAGAACATAATCTTTTAAATCGTATTCTTCTACTAAATGTTTTATGAAATTTGATGTTGCGGACATTCCTTCATCATCTTTTACCACAACTATATCTAGGTCAGATGATGGTTTTCCCATAACATAGTCACGGACAAATCCACCTGCCGCATATACTTTATATCCGTACTTTTTTGCTACTTTTACAATTTTGTCAATGATCGATTGTATCTCAGGACTAATTGGACCTGATTGCTTCAACCACTTTCTTCTTATAGATAAACTACTTTGTTTTTCAAACTCTCCTCGATAACCTTCCCATTTCTTGGCTGATTCTTGTATTTCAAACGGTATTTTTGATTTGTCGAAGTTTAAATATTCGGAAAATTTGTATGAACATTTAGAATCTGTTGATATACTTTGTATTAATTCGTTAGGTATTTCTTTACCTAATCTAAGTAGTTTTATAGCAATGCCGTATGAATAATAAGGATCTTTTGACATACCTTGTATTATTTCATTCAGTATATCTTTACCATATTCAAGCAGTTCTATAGCAAACCGGTATGAACGCCAAGAATCTTTTGATATACTTTGTATTATTTCATTTGGTATTTCTTTATTACGTTCAAGTAGTTCTATAGCAAAATAGTATGAATATTTAGAATCTTTTGATATACTTTGTATTATTTCATTAGGTATAAAGTTCAGTACTTTGGCGACATTTAAAGCAATTTTAGGATTTGTTATAGCTTCTTGCCAAATATGTTCTTTAATATCTTCCAAACCTAATTTGTTAGCCGCTATAAACGCGTCCCCCACGAACTCTTGATCTAACAGTCTTTCTACAACTTCTCTTATCTCATCTTCTTTACCTTTCCTAAATTGTTTGTTATAAGTTAGAACGAATAGTCTACCTCGATCAGATAAGGTGTCGTACTCCTTGGCAAAATACTCTGCAAGATGAACTCTATCACGATCACTCATCATATCGGGAGGTATTGATACGGATAAATTCTCTTTAACGAATTCCATAAACTGTTTGTATCCTATACCTATCTCTTCAAATATTTTCAACAACTCTTGTTCAGGAAATAACAACTTATCGAACGGGTCTCTGATTTCGCCGCCATGAGATGCTACAGCGTACGGATATTTGTTTTTGAGAATTACATACAACGGCCCTACTCTCAAATAATCTTTGGCATATTCAAGACTGTATCCGTACTTCTCTGATCCTGATACGCATACTTCTGTTATATTAAGTAAAGAACAAGTGTCTTGCATAACTTTAGCATCGGTTATCTTTATGATTGTATAAGGAGGTTTATCGTAAATAATTTCGGCTCCGGCTGGTAATTTTGACGGATCTGTTAAAGGTTTTAATTGTTTAGGCTCAAACTTGGCTATTATAGGTTGCATAAATTCTAAGAATTGGTCTACGGTCTTGAACCGGTCTATGTTTTTACCTTCTTCTGGTATGTCTTTTGTCTTCTTAAGTCTATTATGTAACGCTAAAGCTTGTTCTAGTTTATGTCTTAACGTATCATTCTCCAATATACCAGGTTTATTTTGCTTTCTCAGGTCACGGTCTATTTTAGCTATCCATTTGGTATATTCGGCGTTATTACCGGTAGGGTCTAGTTTGTTTAGTTTCCTTACTCGTTCTTCGTCTATACCCATTTGTAAAATATATGGTAGTTTACTTTCTAGATCTGCCGTCTTTAACCATTTATCTCTCGCACTACTTTCTACCTTAAAACTTTGTTCGATTCTGCTCATCAAATCTTGCGGGTCTACTTTCAAAGCGTAATCTGTTGCTGTTTCGTAATCACCTGTTGTTCTAACAAAATCCCAGAATTTGTCTACAACATTGGACCAGTGTAAATGAGACTCTAAAGTACGAATAAGGTTTCTCAAATTCTCTTTGCCAATAACGAATGTAATATAAGGCTCTGCGTGCTCAAATTTTTCAATTAACTCTTTGTAAGGAAACTTTCTGGTTTTCGACAAATACCCTAGTTGTTTAAGGAAAGGTATAGCATGTTGCAAAAACAACTCTACTTTCTTTCGGTCTATTTTACTCGATCTTTTTAACCATTTATTAATCATAACAGCCATTTAGACTTGCTACCGAATCTTTTCTCGATCTTACTTTCAAAATAACTTTTTATGGTGTTATAAACACGCGAATATAAAGTTGGGAAAGTTTTACCTAACTCTCTCTGAGCTGTTTCGTTAAGTTGTTGCGCGGTATCTTCGGCTATCTGATCTGCTATTTCGTATAACTGTTTTTTGATAGCTGACTCGGACAAAGTTACATCGAAAACTAGTTCGTTATATTTCTTTTCGAAAAGACGATCTGCTTTGTCTACTAAATCTTCTATCTCTTTCGTTAGTACGCTGGGTCCAAAAATATTTTGTATCGTGTCTATAACGTCTTGTTTAACCATTGCTTCTACGTAAAAAGATTTTTTCTTTACGTGTTTAAGAAGCTCGTCGAGAGCATCTTCTTTCTGTTCGAGTTTTTTCTTGACAACTTCTTCCGTGAGAAAACCTAAAGCTTCGTCGATTTTTCGTTTACGTTTGATCTCTTCGGGGGTTTGTCGTTGAGGTAAAGCAACACTTTTAGCGTACCATTCTAAATACTTTTTGAACGTATTTTTAACTTTATCTCTATCTTCTTTTGTCCATTGACCAGATACCCATTTTATACCGCTCATATACGTATTCGCGGCAGAAAACGCTACTTTATCAATTATACCTGACACGTCAGTACTTGTACTTGTCTTTTCGTATTTCTCTTTAAACTGTTTCTCTAACCATCCCGCTATATTCTTTCCTTCCGCGTCGGGTATACTAACGTTTCGGTACCATTTAAGAATATCCCTTAACTCGTTAACCATTTCGTTAATCTTTTGTAACCGCTCGTTTTCTATCGATTGAGTCTGTTCTTCGGATTTCTTCTGCTCTTTTTCGCCTTCTGTTTGAGCTGCTCTTAACCATTTATTTCTCACGGATATTCCTCCTTGTTTTAAACTACTTTGTTTTTCAAATTCGCCGCTGTAACCTCTCATCTCTTAGCTGATTCTTGTATTTCAGGCGGTATCTTTGATTTGTCAAAATCAAAATATTCAGAGAAATAGTATGAATAATAAGGACTTTTTGATATACCTCGTATTAACTTGATGGGTACTTCTATACCATACTGTTCCGACCGCTGCGCAAGAAGATAAGATTTCGCCGGATCTTTAGATGCTTCTTGTATTAACCTCTTAGATAATTTGCCTCGGTTGATCAGTTCGCTAACAAATTTCCCTCCCAGGCCAAATCTAACGGCGTAGTCTATCGCTTTGTCGGGATATGTGTCAACGTGCTTTAATAACGGTTCTATAAACTCATAAAGGAAAGGTAAGTTGAGTTCTTGATGTTCGTAATGTAACACGTCGGAAATAAACCTTAAAACGTAGTCGGTCTCTTCCTCGAATACACCGCCCTCAAACGATCTTTCAATTATATCTAGTAGCTTACGTGGTTCGAAACGGTCCTTTCCCATCTTTTAAAAACCTTCCTTTTTAAACCTGCTAAAAGTAGAATCCTGGTACCTTTCTTGATCCCTTTTCCTCTCGGGGCCCTTTCCTGAAGGATAGGGTTGACCTTTTCTTAAAAATATTTATGCCGCCTAACATTAAATAGGATTTGTTTTTCCGAGTCTTGTCGGAAAATAGTTCTCGGTAAATAACATATAACCCTCTTTCGATAGGAAAAGTTCCTCCCCGAAAGATTTAAATACAACTTGATCTTCCTGAGAAGCCTTTGGTTCTTTGGAAAGTCGGCGAGTTTAATCGAAAATACGCCTTTTAGAATGTTAAAGTTGTAAGTAAATCGTTCCTCCTGATCGGAAAGTTTCGTCTTTATTTGAAAATTATACTTTCGGGGAAAAGTTTGAAAAATTTCCTGTTTAACCCTTTTTTAAGTAAATAATACAGTTTTTTTGGGAATCCCCTTCCGAAAGTCCCCCACTCCCTCGAGAAAAAGGCTTCTTTTTAAAACGTGATTTTAATGTTTGATCTTTAGGTGAACCTTTGGGGAAAGTTGAATAGTTGAGAGTTGAAAATATACCGTACTTTTGAGAGAGCCGTTTTCTTAAAGAGAAAATTTGTCTTTTAATACGAAAGTTGTTAAAAATGTACTCTTAATCGAATAACCTTTTGCCGAAAGTTTGAAAGTTGTTCCTTTGCTTGGTTGGCTCTCCCGGAGTTAGTTGCCTAAACCCTCCTTTGAAGTTGGGTTTGTACTAACCGTACTATAGTTGTTGACCCGATTACACTTTTTTTTGTTTGTTACCCCGGAATCTTGCGCCTTTAATTGTACCTTTTGATTGGATTTTGATTGTACCCTTGACCGCGTGCCCTTTCGAAGTTGTCGCTTTGAAAATGTGCCCTAACCGTACTTTTGGTTTTGATTGGGGTTGGTTGCTTTGATCGTGCTTTTATATCGTACTTTTGATCATATCTTTGATCGGGATTGGCTGCTGGTGGCAACGGCGGGCCGGTTGGATAGCTTGTCCGATCGGCTCGCAATTTTTATCCGGAGGAAACTTTTCCTCCGGATGACCGCTAGGTTGATCCGGCGGGGCCTAGCGGTAGTACATTCTCCGTCGGGAAGGAGGTGAGTAAAAATGGCAGGAATCTACAAAATCGTAGATATAAAAACAGGTCAAGTCGTCAAGGTTATAGGCTACCTTCGCGACTTAAAAGCAGCGATCCGTTGGAGTGAAACACACAAAGGTGATCCAGACGTTTCCTTGCTAATGAAGCAGATTAATGAACAGCTGGAACCTCGCGGGCTCAAACTCATCCGCGAGGACCCACCTTGCAAAATCGACATTAGTGGCTTGCTCGAATAACTCAATAAGGAGGTAGGGCTGGTTAGGCTCTACCTCCTTGCTTGCCTACCTAAAGGGATCGCTTGATGGTCCCTTTAGGTAGACCTGTCGGTTGGTCCGGCAGGGCCGACAGGTTAAAAATTCTCTGCCGGAAAGGAGGTGATAGGTATGTTAAAAGCGTGGACACCGAGCGACAGTTGCCAAAGTTGGTCCTTGTATCAGAAGATCCGAGATGCGGGGATCAGCTCAGTCAATCAACTACTGGACACGATCAACGCAAAACTACCTCGCAAGTTGTTCGGTAATAATAACCTCGATGAGAGTGCAACCAGACAAATTTGCAAGGCATACTGGGACCGCGTTCGTGAAAAGTTCAGGTTTGGGTCGGAATACGAAGGTTGGTTCGTCCCGGTGCAAGTTGTATCAATTGAAGAGTTCAAGGCCAAGACACTCCAGCTCATCGGGGCTGGATTGTGGAAGTTGAAACTGAACATGTTATCTGAGAGCGACGAAGGTGTAATCCGAGCTCGTTTGACCGCGTTAAAGGAGGCCGTAAGATTGGCCTCCAAGTTCCGTGAGGTGTATATATGTCAGAGTTGCTATGGGCTCAATATTAGGGATATGCGTCTTGCGGATGTGGTTACATTCAGTACTAAAGGCGAGTCTTTCGAGCGGCTGTTACTTGGAGAAGATCAGGTGTGGTTTGTAAAACATACAAGGGGGGACTACACCTGGTACGTTTACTTCGGGGACGGAAACGTTCCCGAAACGCTGGATTATCGGGTTGATGTGAAAGTTGATTCTGGCGGGAACTTTTACATCTTCCCGCTGGATGATCTCAGCGAACTGCTAGATCCGCAAGACTTTGAAACGATTAAAGCCTTGGTCGGCAAGTAAGGCCAAGGCTTTTTTTGCCTTCCTCGCTGACTGATTGACCCGTTTAAGAGGACCGACCTCCAAGAACAAAAAGGAGGCCGGGGGAGGTAAATAAACATGAAAAAACAAAAACAAAAACAAAACAAGGCGGTTGTAAGACCGCCGAAAGTGACCACGATCGCACAAAAGATCGTGGTCGTCAAAAATTACTTGGCGGAGCAATTCCGCCAAGTAGGCATTGAGGAGGCGAATACAAGCCTCCTCAGTAAAGTCGTAGTTGCAGTCCTCAGCAAGGTGGCTGAGGCTGAGGGCTGTAAGATTGAGGACTTGTTGACAGAGGTACGAGTGGTAAAACCCACACCTTCTGACCCGGCCATAATGTTTAGAGGCCGGGTCGTTGTGTGGTGGTTATAACCACCGTACGGTCCTCGGCAACGGCGGACGAGCCTGTTGGGCTCGTCTGACCTAGGCCGGTTAGCCAGACCGGTCTAGGTCAGGCCGCGGGCTCCGTAAGGAGCCCTAATCCGGGCCTGAAAGGAGGTGATTAAGTATGAGACTGTACAGAATCGTCAAGAAAGATACAGGCGAGGTAATAAAAGAGATCGGACATTTGTCCGATCTCAAAGCTGCGGTCGGGATACAGCCAAGTCAGTTTGTGATCGTAAAACAGCTCATCCGCACGATTAATGCTCAACTCGATCCGAAAGGTCTTCAACTCACATGGATCGAGGATCCTAATGCTGGTCTTGGTGCAAAAATCGATGTTGAAAATTTGTTAAAATGATCCGGCCGCAGTCTTAGTCCATAGGGGGCAGGAGGTGTACTCCTGCCCCTTACCTCGCCAGGTCTGTTTACATAAGCTGACTAGCTGGGTCAGTTTATGTAACCGGGCTCTGGTCGGTAAGACCAAATCTAAGCCCGGAAAGGAGGTGAATAACCATGACAGATAAAGAGAAATGTATAGTATGTGACCGAGTTGTGGAAGACGGATGGGCGAAAATCAACGGAACAACCGTCTGCGAAGAATGTTTGTTCAAACTTGTGAAAGCCGTGACACGCGGGTTGGATTGGGACTGGGTACGTGGTGATTGTATTGTGTGCGAACATGAGTACGAAGGTGCTCCGGTGAGTATGAACTTGATCGTGTGCAAAGAATGCTTGTTTGATTTGTTATCTTTGTACTTTGATACTGACGGAACATGGTCCGACGAGGAAGAAACTGAGGAAGTCGAAACTGAGGTTAAATAGTCTTAGTAATTCGGGGCGGGTCTTGTTAGGACCCGCCCTTGTATAGACCTGGAAAGGAGGGTAATCTTATGAAAAATTTGGCTGAAGAATTAACTGAGACCTGGGTCAATTTTAGGTACAAAGATCCGTACGAGACGGTTTATCGGAAAGCTGTAAAAGTTACCGAAGAATGTGATCGTGTAGTCAGACTGTGCAAATGGGCCAAAGAACTTGTTAGTAACCTCGAAAGAAAACTTGAGGAAAAAGAATCTGTAACCAAGTCTAGTTAGGACTTGGTCTGTAACCAAATCTAGATCAAGTAAGGAGGTAATTAGGTATGAAAGTCGCGTTACGAGTATCTATAGACGATACGCCAGGTCTAACTGAGCAGCTTGTTGCAATGTTCGGAATACCGGTGTGTTCAGAATATCGTACCTACTGGTTTCGTTATACCTGGATATTCGATAGCATGGAAGAAGCGTTGAAAGCTGAAAAGATTGCTCAAAGTATCGTAGGTGAACATGGAAGTACTGAGATATTAGGACCTGATGATAATGTCGAAGAAGAAGAAAAAAATGAGGATGAAGACTAAATCAAGACTTGGTTTACCAAACGTAACCTTACCTTGACCGGGTTACGTTTGTAACTAAATTCAGGTCAAGGAAGGAGGTGAATAAAGAATGAGAATCTACAAAATAATACGTAATAGCGATGGTCAAGTTGTGTTCCAAGGTAAACTTTCTGAACTTAAGACTTACTTCAATGTTGACCCTAAGAAAAATGTAGTTGTGAAATCTTTCCTTAACAAAGTTCAGAAAGTACTTGGCGACAAATATACTTTGTCCGTAGAAGAGTACTCGTCACTAACTCTACCTAAAGACCTTACCGAATAAAAGGTAAGGTTGTTATAAGGTAGAGAAATAAAGGAAGTACTGGGGCCTAGTTAGGGTCTTTGCGTACTTCCGTAAATTTAAAAGAAAGGAGGTGATCGAAATGAAAGAGATAGTGGTAAAACCTGTCGTAAATACTGACAAACTAAGTGTAACACTAGAACAAGAAGATGTTGATCCTGATACATGGTCCCGTTTAATCTCCGGCGATAAAGAAGTTGCCAAAGAGTTGTACATCGAAGTAATCCGTGACTTCTTTGCCGATATCAACAACGTGGATTTTGATAGTATAATACAAGATGTTACAGTAGAAACCGAAAAATAACGTAACCTTACCTTGACCGGGTTACGTTTGTAACTAAATCTAGGTCAGGAAGGAGGTGATCAAAGAATGAGAAAGAAATGTCCGTATTGCGACAATAAAACGGAACTCGTTGACGTAATCCTTGCTCAGGCCGTAGTCAAGTTCTACGAACTCGATGTTAAGTCGGTACGTGAGTTAGAAGAATACCTTTTCTGGAAAAGTGATGATAGTATAATTGTTAGTCCTATAGGTCAACTGTACAAAGGACTTGCTTGTTCTGAATGCGACGGATTTTTGAAAGTAAGAAAGTTTGGTGTCGTAAAATCGAGCAAAGAATACAATCGGTTCTTGAGTGTAACGACTAACTTGACGTCGGCCTGGGTTACCAAAAATCTTGATAAGATAACGAGAGATATCTATTTTGGTAACCCTACTTATAAAAAGTTGCCTGAGTCAGT